>JAAUYD010112136.1_pt1 | contig 47679 bp, 33 predicted proteins | sample 7278101 | NCBI WGS metagenome assembly JAAUYD01 (sample SAMN14350128, study PRJNA611818) | marine sediment metagenome | isolation source: surface marine sediment (0.6m) | place: French Polynesia: Moorea | collected 2018-08
CGGCCGGCAAAGGTCGATCGGAGTTGACGCTTGCGTTTTGCGAAGGAGAACTCGGCGTCGCTGTGGGCATCCTTGAGGGTGAGCCCGTTGAGCAGCACTTTGTCCGGTTCCAAATGGATATCGGCGGTGATCTCGGGGCCATTTTGGGGGGCGAGCCGGGTATTGATCCGGACGGCGTCCGTCAGATTCGAGAAGAGGGTCAATTCACCGAGGGCGATGGGCTCCTGGATATCGATCAGTGCATCGGCCCCTCCCTTCGCCACCGCCCATTGGGCGACGATGGCGCCGATTTCGCCGGAGGCACTCAGGGCGAGGCCCCGGTTGGCAGTGAAGAGCCCTTTCACCGCACCATCGATCGACAGGCGGGCATCGGCGAGCGTGGCCGCTAGCGCCTTGAAACCAAGCTGGCCATCGGCCAGCGATACCCCTCCGCTTGCGATCTCCACAGGCGCCGGCAGGAGATCTGATTCCAGGCGGACCGCCTCCAGATTGGCCGTCAACCCGATCCTTTCCGTGCGCAGCTTGGTGAGGGGTCCCGTGTAGGAGAGATCGGAGACCTTTATCCGCCCTTGCGCCGCACTGATGGGCGCCACGGCAGCGGTGAGGGGCTCGGTGGACCGGGCCCAGGCATGCAGCTCCTCTACCGACAGCTCCAGGCGGGCCGAGGCCTCGCGCACCGCGATCTCCGTTTTGAAATCCACCTCGCCCGACACCTCATCGATGCGGCTCTCGCCCAGGCGGGCCGACACGGTCTCGACGGCCAGGGTTTGCCCGGCAAAACGGGCCTTGGCGGCGTCGATCTCCAAGGGGGACGGCAACCTTGGATGGGGCAGGCTGGCCACCAGGCTGTCGAGATCCACCGCCCAGGTCAACGCGTCGATGGGGCCGCCGATCAGGAACCGGCCCGCTGCCCTGCCCTGGAGATCGGCGATGTGGTCATTGGTGGCCTGCCAGCGCTTTTCGTCCAGGATCTTGGCGAGAAGGGTGGGCAATTGGGCCAGATCCGTCTGGATAGCGAGCTCGGCCTGCAGGGGCTGGGCATCTGATCGCAGCGCCATCTCAAAACGGCCGTCGGATAGCTGCGTACCGATGAGATCGGCCTTCTCCACAAGGGCGCTGAGGTCGCCGTCGTCGAGGCGAAGGCGTCCCGCAATCGCGGTCACATCCAGCTCGGTCCGGGGGATGCGAACCGCACCGTCGTCCACCGCCACTGTCGCCGTCCATCTTTCCAAAGCACTTAGATCCGCCAGCTGGCTGCCGACGGTGGTGGCGGTGGCGTTGGAGAGGCGCCCTTGCCGCAGAATGTCGAACAGAACCTCAACGGCGGCCACGTCACCGCCGATGCCGAGGGCAAACGACCGCAGGGGGGCGATATCGATGGGTTCGGCCGTCATGCGGAGGGTCCACGGGGCGCTGGCTTCGGCATGGGATGCCGGGCCATCGGCCTCGGCCGCCGCCTGTCTGGTCAAGTTGCCCGACAGGGTCAACGGGGGCTGGGCCGTCCGCAGGGCCGTCAGCGCGATCTGCTGGACCTGGGGGCTGTGGATCACCTCGGCGTCCAGCTGCAGGCCTTTGATGGTGGCGTTACGCGCGTTTTTGCGTAGCTGCAGATCCGTGCCGGTGACGTTCAGCCGCGCCTGTGTTTCGGTCAGTTGCTGCTGCGCCGCCAGGTGGATCTGCAGATCGAGCTGCCCCGCCGTTATCTGCAGGGGGCCTGCCGTGCCATTGTCGGGTTGGATGCGGTCGATCAGGCCCGGCAGGTCCAGTCCCTGCACCGAGACGATGCCATCCATATCCATTGAGGTCGGTTCGATGAGGAGGTCGGCCTCGAGCTGGCCAAAGGGGGGGGCGGTGGCAGAGATCTTCATCGCCATCGTCGCCGCTGTCCCTTCATAACTGAGACGAACCGCTTCCCAGGTATCGGTTACGCGACCGTCTCTAAGCAGCCGCAGACGGCCGTCTTGCATCTGGATGTCGGCATCTCCCGCCAGGGTGGTGAGCTCGGTGAGGAGTGCTTTGACGCGTGTTGCCACCCCATCTTTATCGGAGGCTTCCTCTGCATCAGAGGCTTCCTCAGTATCAGAGGCATCCTCGGTATCAGAGGCATCCTCGGTATCAGAGGCATCCTCGGTATCAGAGGCATCTTCGGCGGGGGGCGCCGATGCGCTGACAAAAAGATCCACCTGGGGCGCCACCAGGGATAGCCGGGTGATCTGAACCGCTCCCCGCAGCAGGGGCAGCGGCCGGACGGCGACCATCAGGGTCTCGGTATGGACCACCGCCCGGTCCGGCAGGGCGAAAGTGGGATTGCCGATCTCGAGCCGCAGACGTGGAAAAAGGGCCAGATCCAGTTCGTCGTAGGCGATGTCGGCACCGAGGTGCTGGGCCACCTGCTCGACGATCCGCTCCTTGAACACCCGGGTCTGGACCAGGTGGGGCGCTGCCAGCACCACCAGCACAAGGAGCGCGGCAACCAGCACCAGCGCTCCCAGGCACCCCAGGGCCGCTCTTTTTCTTCCTCGCCTCATCTATTTCGCACCGTATTTTATAGCTTCTGGCGGACACCCACGGCGGTTGAACAATACCTCTTGACAGGATGCCGCCTTATTTGCCGTCCGGCAGGGCACCGGCTGGCGGCGGTTCCGCCGCGGCCGCGGCGGCGGCCCCGGCCAGGGCCCTTTCGGCCGGCGTGGCCTCCGGCGGCATGTAGACGGTCACATTTTTATGGGCAAACTCGATGCCTGCCTCCTTGAAGGCTTCCTGAAGCAGGCGGTAGACTTCCTTGCGAATGGCGAACTGCTCGCCGGGAATGGTCTTGTACTTGATGCGCATGATCATGGCCGAGTCATCCATCTCGCGGACACCCTGGGACTTAATCTTGTCGAGCAGCTTGGGGCCAAGATCGGGATTCTTCAAAATCACCTTGTAGACCTTCTTTTTAATGATCTTGCGCACCTTCTCCACATCGGTGTCGTAGCGCACCCGAAAATCGAGCTTGGTGACGATATAGTCCCGGCTGAAGTTGGTTACCGTGGCGATGTCGCCGAAGGGAATGGTGTTGACCATGCCACGGGGGTGGCGCAGCTTGAGACTGCGCAGGGAGATCTGCTCCACCATCCCCTTGGAACCGCCGACTTCGATGTAGTCCCCCACCCGAAAAGCGTCATCGACGAGAAAGAAAACCCCTGAGATGATGTCCTTGACCAGGGTCTGGGCGCCGAAGCCGATGGCCAGACCCAGCACCCCGGCACCGGCGATGAGGGGGCCGATATTGACCCCGATGGCCGAAAGGATAATCATGGTGGCCAACACGAGGATCACCACCAGCATGAACTTGCGCAGCAGCAACAGCAAGGTACCGATGCGCGAGCCGCCGGCGCCGCCCTCCTCCTGCTCCTCCTCATCATCGGGCATCTCGTCCTTCAGTCGCCGCTGGATGGCGGCGTTGAGAAACTCCCAGCCCACAAAGCAGAGCAGCACCACGATGAGGATGTTAAAGGTCGCCCGGGCCACGGCGCCGCCGATGGTGAACTCGATCCCCCAGATCCGCAGAATCCAGACAATGAAGAGGGCCGCCAGGGCCACCCGCAGCCCCGATTGGATGATGTCCCGCATGCGGTCGAATTCGATCGGTTGAAAGGCGGGCGGTTTATCGGCAGTTTCTGCAGCCGTCTCCGCATCTGCCTCACTCTCCGACAACGCTGAATCGTCCTCGCCGGGGGACGTTTCGGACGGCGACGGCGTTGCATCCGCATCGCGCGCTGTCGGTGCCACGAATCCGAAGAGGGTGTTGAGAATCTGTCTCAGGATCCAGTCAAACAGGAAATAGAGGGGCACCATGACAAGGGTTTTGAAGGCCCAATAGCCCCCGTAGTGCCCCATGATCATCTCGAAGGTGGATGCAAAGAGGAGCAGGAGGACACCGCCGATGGCAAAATGGTGCCAGTGGGCCGCAAAGCGCGCCTGGAGGCAGCCGTCGTCCGCATCCCGGCCCAGATGGGCGCTCACCGCGTGTCGCTTTTGCAGAATCATGGCCACCAGCATGGCCGAGAGCAAAACGCCCAGCATGAACAGGGCCTTGATGTGTTCCGCCTCATTGGAACCGGCCAGCCGCATGATCCCGCAAGTCAGCATGCCAAAACTGCTCACCATGGTGATGGCCAGGATCCAACGGTGCAGGTAGAGGGCGGTGGCGTCAGAGAGCGGGAGAAAGCGAAGGGTGGCCGCTTTGGGTGCCAGAATAAGCCGCAACAAGATGTACACGATTCGCACCACCACGACGGCTGCCAGATAGGTGGCCACCAGGACGCGCTGGGCCGTGTTGCGCTCTGTGAAGAGAAAGAAGATCAGCAGGGTGGCGGCGATGAAAATCAAGACGGCGACCCCATCAATCCCGGCGCGGGTGAGCAGTTTGCCCACCTGGGTGCGCCAGCCGGTGATGGGATCGGACAGAAGCCGATGCCTGAAGGCCGCCGTGTACCAGAAGAAGAGCAGTTCCACCCCGAAGGCGGCGGCGAACACGGCCACCACGCTGAGGATGGTCTGGGCGGGATGGGTGGCCTTGGCCCCTTTTCCCAAGTAGACAAAGAGGCCGGGAACATCCTCGTAATCCGTGGCACCTCCGGAGCGCAGATAGGCCAGCCGATCGTGGAAGGCAGCCACGCCGTTTTTCACCCCCTCGATCACCCCCACCAGAGCGCCTTTGTCCTCAGCGCTGGCCGATGACCCGGCCGTGTCGGCCGACGTGCGCAGCTCCTCGATGAGCATGCGGCGCACCTGCTCGTCGCTCAATTCGGCCACGATGGCTTCGGCCGAGGTGCTCGGGACGGCATCGGCTGCCAAGGCCGGCGTCAGGGGCAGGACCGCAACCATAGCGACAGCGAGGATGCAGTACAGGGGCTTCATCGCGGCGACTCCTTTCGTACTGGCTGAGGGCGATACAGCAACGGCACTTCCACTCATTCCACGGTTTGGGTATCAATCTGGAAGGTGAACCGTCCCCGAATCCGTTGGTCACCCATGGTCAACAGGAGCAGGACGCTGTTTTCACCTTCAGGCAGCAGGCCGTAAGAGAGGCCGCGGTCAGCGGCCTGTTTACGCTCCTTGAGGGGGGCGAAGGCGATGGTCTTTAAGGGTCCGAAGATCTTCTGCAGGGTGCTTCCCGGTGGAATCACCTCCGGGGGAACTGTCGCCGCTTTGACCGTTGCTGGATCAATGCCGGCGAAGACAAATTGACCGGCCCGCTTCCCATTCAGGCGGTAATGGGATCGGTTCCAATCGATGGCGATGGGCTCGCTGCCGCGGTTTTCAAGCGAGAGAAAAAAGACATTGAGGCCCGGACTGTCCCGCATTTCGGGGCGGATAGTGATGGAGAAGGGGGGCTTCTCAAGGATCCGTTCCTGTGGCGTACTAACCCACACCTTGGTGGGTTGGGCACAACTCCATAGAAAGAGGCATAGCGGGAGAATTAGGGCAGATCGATGGATCAACATAGCCGGCTCTCCTTTACGGGGATGGATGCGGCGTTACTGTTTGCGCCAGCCCTTTTTTTCCATACAGGTGTTGATGAGGCGGATCTCGAACATCGGATCGCTGGCGTCGGGCGTGTTTCGCAGAGACTCTCTGACCATCTGTTCACACGCGGCGTGGTCGGCACGCCACTGGTCGGGGGATTTGGTGGGGTGCCGAAAGGGCCGGTCGCAGCTGGCCAACAGCACCCCAAAGCAGCAGAGCAGACATCCCAGGATCTGGAAAGATCGCATCGGCTTCTCCACAACCATTATGATGAAGGTTCGGTTAGGGCTCTAAAACGATGGCAGCGGCTTCGATACGCGGATAGTGGTAGACAATCATCCCACCGCCCGACGGGTCCTTTGTCCTGCGCGTCATGGTCCGCCGCTCCATGACAACCACGGCATCCGCTCCCAATTCTTTGGCCGATGCTGCCAGTAACGCGAGGTCTTCGGTTTCGTTTCGGCGAAGGCTGCGTTTGTCTTCGATCACCAGTACGGCGATCTTGCGGTGTGCCCTGCCCACTTCTTCCGGCGAAGCGTAGACCGGCACCTCGCTGGTGCTCGGCTTTCGTTGCTGTGCGTCGAGGTACTGGACGGATACCTTCGGCATGCAACTCGCGAGAACCAGGGCTGCGAGTAGGAGGATGGGGATCCATCTCAGCCAACTGCTCCCTCGTGGGGATGGTGCTGAATGAACAGCGCGCGCCCGACTGATGATCGCTTCATCCGCATAACCGTGTTTGTCGCGCATTTGAAGCACGCTCTTGTCTCCACCTGAGTGGGGATTCGGACCGCTGATCCGCACCACCCCCGACGGACGCACCGCTTATCGCTTCCTTGGATCCTGCGCCATCCCATCGGCGGGTGTTGCTTCTACCAGTTTTCGAAGTACACGCTCTTTTTTGCGTTCGAGCTTGCGCCGATTCATCCGAGAGGACAGGCTCGGGTAGGGAATCAGATGGTTGTCACCAAAGCCATCCACCACCACGGCCTGGATCTGATGCTTATGGTGCCGGAGCAAAATATTCTGCTCGCTGATATCGTTGCACACCACATGGTGGCGGGCCAAAAAGTCGAAGAGTTCTTCGACGGCCTGTCGGACAGCTGGCAGACGACCAAAGCGACGAATAAATTCAACCGGCTGCAAGGCGGGGGTTCCATCCCCATTGCGGATACGCTCCTCCACCAGGGCAACGCCCTGATCTGTGCAAACAAATCCCAGCACCCGTGGTACGAAGGCACAATCCGGTATCATCCCATGAATCTTGCGACACCAGTACGCGTCCGCCGCATTGGCCGACTTGCGGAAGAGGCGGCGCAGCCGTTTGGCGAAATTTTTCTTTCGTGCAATCTTGAGGACCAGCTCTGGATTCCTCGGCATGGTATAGATCAGGCGCTTGCTGCCGCTGGCCATGGGTTGTTCCCCACCGAGGTGGAGCATACGGCTGCGCTCCGTCAGGTAGGTGCAGCCCAGCGGCTTGGGCACCATTCTCAGTATGTACTCGTCCATGTGCTTCTTCACCTAATGGGTCGCTGGTGGCGGGCACATCCATTCCAAGCGCGCGATACGTCGCATCCTCCACCAGCTGACGCTTCAACCGGCGCCGCCGTTCAAGCGGATATCCCTCTCTCTGATGATTAATCGCAACTTGCACAGAGCGAAAGGTTCCCCTATGCCGGGTCAGTGGAACACCGCCCCATTACCTGTCGATGCTACAAAATTAGACGTTACGGCGGCCATCATCTTCTTCAGCCATGAACATTTGCAGACATGAGCGCACGAATAGGGGCGATCGGTTTGATGGGCCCAGGCCATGCCCATCCTTAATACTCACGTCGAAACGTGGGGACGAAGATGCAGATCTGCAAGGAAAAATAGTGGTATTTGATGAACTACCGGCAACCCGCTGCGAGCGAGGCGTCTGCATTTGATGAATTATATCAGCGCCTAAGCTTGCGCTCAAGGTATAATTCCAGCGGGCCCCCCCTGCTGACGAAAGGTGCACTTAGATGCAAGGTCTTATCAGCCCCAATGATGAACGGCGTGCGAATCCATCTAGAATTTAAAACTGATACCGCCGTAATATTGCCAACCCGCCACATCGACTTGGCCCACGGTCTCTTCAAAGCTGAGGCTCGTCTCCGAAAACCGAACGCCGGCGCTAATTCCGAAAATATCGGTGAACAGAATGTCGAGACCGGCCCGGACGTAGACACCGGCGCCCAGCTCGGATTCGGATTGGGTGGCGTCGTCATCGTCGGCCGACGCCTCACGCTCCGTCTCCCGGCTGCCCCAGATGAGCAGGGGGCCGGCGCCGGCGTATAACCGCAACCAATCGGCGGGCGCGATGCCGACGAAGCCACCAACAAAATAGTCGACCAGCACGAAATTGAAACTCACGGCAACGGCCAGGCTGCCGCCACCGCCACCGGCGGCCGCGCGCGCCCGCCGATCTTCGGTTTCAACGCTCAGGAGGGCGCCGGTTTCATAGCCGTAGCTGAGTAGACCTGACCGCAGCCGCTTCTGGACATCGACACCGAAGAGATTGATATCGTAACTCCCGCCGTCCACGTTGGGATCATCGTTTTCGATCACCATCTGTCCGTAGTAGGCATGGCCGATGAGGGGCGCTTCGACCTCCTGCGAGCAGGCATCTTCTGACCATACGATGGCGAAAAAAAGGCCGATGAACAGCACCGGACACGCCCTGGTTAACGCGGATCGCTTCATTCCTGCGGTCCCTCCATCGGTAAGCGGACCCTGGGCTGCCGGCGTTCTTGCGGGTTGTTGGCGGATAAAGCCCACTATCACGGCAGCTTTCTGAACAGCTGTGTGACGGCATAATCCAGGCGTGCTCTGACCGTTGCTGTGTCCGGGCTGTCTTGAACTTCCGCCGTCGCTATGCCGGCCCAAATGACGAAGCCCGAGGCATTGTCCATCAAGACAACTGCCAAGCCGCCTTGGGGGACATTTTCGACCGGTTCGATCTGGCTGTTCGGATCCACCTTGAGGTCCAGGGCCGCCATATCGATGCCCGCTGCATAGGCGACCACCATATCCGGATTGACCGCCCGCTGGGACATCCCGCGTTTGCGCAGCTCCCGATCGATGAGCAATACCATTTCGGCGTCCGCGTCGAACGCCGGGGGTTCCCACTGGCCATAAGGGTCATTGACAATGGCGGCCGCTCCCAGCCAGTCATAGGTCTTATACCCACTGAAATTCACCTTGGGATCGGCCTGGGCCTCGACCTTGATATCTCCGGTGGGGATCGACGCACAGCCAGCCAGAAGTAGGAGGACACTGATCAGAATAGTCAATCGTATTTTCGTCATAACCCGCCTTTCTATTTTACTTCATTAAGACACCACCATGATAAAGCGGTAACCTTCATCGCGTCAATGCGGTGTCAAATCATCAGAAGGACAGACGAAGGTATGCTTGCAGGCCGAAGTAATCGAACTCCAGGTTTCCCTTGAGGTCAATGGAGGGGTAGTCTTCTCCATCGGCTTCCACCCGTAGTTTAAAAGAATGGGCCCCCAGCCCGAATCCCACATGCGTCCAGGGCCGATACTCGATGGCCGTATGGGCAGTGAGCAAAGAGCCCTTGAACTGCTCATACTCCAAATAGAAGAGTTGGCTGCCACTACGGAAATACCATCTGGGCGTCAAGGCGATGTCCAGCCGCAACCCAAGTGTCGGCAACGGGGCGATGAAATCTTGCTGGCCTTCCTCATCGACCACGCCGGCTACCGTGATGCCAAGGTCGAGGGGCATGATGAACAGGCCCAGCACAGCGGCGAAATCCACGCGCTCATCCTGGAGAAAAGAGTAGCTGTAGGCCAGTTGATAGATGTCGATGTCGAAAAAGGCATCCACCTCGGTGCCCGCGTCGACACTTAATCTTACGCCCTCTTTATTCTCGAATTCAAAATCCTGGCCGACCGTTCGGGAGCCGCTGCGGCGAAAGGCGAACCAGGAGAGATCCACCCGGTGGCGTCGGTTATCGCTGAAGCGCCACAGCCCACCGATGCGAAAGACCGTGTTGGTAGAATCCTGCCCCAGGAGTTCCTCGGCATCCAGGTCCACTCCGACGCCGGTGCCCAGGCGAAAGGCAGTGTTGATGTCCGATATGAAAACACCCCCGCTGAGGCCGTCGGTTTCCCAGGGAGAGTTCGCACTCTTACCAAAACTCGGTTGAATTTTGGCGTAGTTCGTTCACAGGTCAATTCGCTCCTGATCTCCAGAGCGACGTTTCCGTTCCGCGGTTGACCCGTTCTGAGGAGCAGATTTATACTTGTCGCTAAATCCTTAGTCGGTTCTGATGAGTCGTGTGAAAATGCGTGTCACCGGCATCTTCCGGTGGCCCCCCGCAGGTGTGGCATGCCACCATCGGGGATTCATCCTTAATGCCAAGTCGAAATTAGGGGGCCCAATGACGAAATCCATTATCGGCGTGGTAGCGGCCGTGCGGGAGGGCCGCTTTCTCTATCTGCTCCTCACCCTCCTCTGCTATTTACTCTTTACCCCCTATCTACAGGGGTTCTTTCGTCTGCGGCTGCTCTACTATATTTTCCTGACCATCACACTGGTGGCCGGCATCCTTGCGATTCGCGTCAACCGGGCCCAGACCGTTTTCGCTGTGGGTCTGGCGATTCCCATGATCATCTCCATCTGGATCGCCTACGCGCGGCCATCGCCCTTCTGGATGCTGGTCACCGGTGTGATAACCCTGCTGTTTCTGATCTTCATTACCGTCTCGATCCTGCACTTTGTCTTCACCACCCAAGCGGTCACCCACCACGTGATCTTCGCCGCCGTCAGCGGTTACCTGCTCATGGGGTTCACCTGGTCGATCCTGTACGCCCTATTGGAGCTCCTGACGCCGGGCGCCTTCTCCAAGGCGCCAACGATCCCCATGGCGCAGCCAGGTTTTTTTATCTACTTCAGCTTCGTCACCCTCACCACTCTGGGCTACGGTGACATCACCCCCCTCACCCCGGAGGCCGAGGCCATGGTCGTCGGCGAGGCCCTCATCGGGCAGATCTACATGACCGTGCTCATGGCCTGGCTGATGGGGCTCTATGTCTCGCGCAAGTTGAGCGAGGCCAGCCGCAAGGATTCGAGCGGATAGAAAAGGAAGATAGAGGAAGATAGGAAGATAGGGACGGTCATAAAATTATGCGTTTCTATCCATAGAAACGCATAATTTTATGACCGTCCCTTTTAACTCGTCCCTTTTAACTTTTAACTTTTAACCTTAATTTACAGTGCTCCCCGTTGCCGGTAGGCGAAGGCGACCGCGACGGCGCAGGAGGCCAGGCGGGCCTCCGCCGAGTCTGCCCGGCTGGTGAGAATGATGGGGACGCGGGCGCCCAGAACGATGCCGGCCGAATCCGCTCTTCCCAGAAATGAGAGCTGTTTGGCCAGGATATTGCCGGCTTCCAGGTCGGGCACCAGAAGAATATCGGCCTCACCCGCCACGGGTGACTGGATGCCCTTGATCAGGGCAGCCTCCTTGCTGATGGCGTTGTCGAAGGCCAGGGGGCCGTCGATGAGGCCCCCTTGTATCTGGCCGCGGTCCGCCATTTTGCATAGGGCAGCGGCCTCGAGGGTAGCGGGGATCTTGGGGTTCACGGTTTCCACCGCCGAGAGGATGGCCACCTTGGGCTGGTCGATATCCAGGGCGTGGGCCAATTGGATGGCGTTGTTGAGGATATCGATCTTGTCGTCCAGATCGGGGTAGATGTTGATGGCCGCATCGGTGATGAACAGGGGCCGTGGATAGGTGGGCACATCCATGACAAACACGTGGCTGATGCGCCGTTCGGTGCGCAGTCCGGTTTTGGACGACACCACTGCCCCCAGCAATTCGTCGGTGTGCAGGCTGCCCTTCATCAGCGCCTCGGCTTCACCGGAGCGACACAGAGCCACGGCCTGCTGCGCCGAATCGTGGCTGTGGCGCGTGTCCACCAGACGATAGGGACCGATATCCAGATGATGGCGATCGGCCAGTTCCCGGATTTTGGCTTCGGGCCCCAAGAGGATCGGTTCGATCAGATCGGTGGTGGCGGCATCGAGAGCGCCTTCCAGTGCCGTTTTACTGCAGGGATGGCAGACGGCGGTGGGGATTCTGGGCCACTCCTTGACATGGTCGATCAATTGTTTGAAGACAATTTTACGCCGCAGCAAGGTAGTGGTGATGGGGGAATCCGTATCGCTGATCTTCCGGGTGGGCGCCTTGACGCTGGCCGCCCCCGTGATGATGATCTCGTCGCGCTGATTGACCACCCGACAATCCAATTCGACCGTGCCGTCCGAGGCCGCTTTGGCCGTTACCGTCACCGTGACGGTCAGTTCATCCCCCAGCTCGACCGGATGGTGAAATTCAAACTGCTGAGATTTGTAAACCGTACCAGGGCCCGGCAGATCGTTGCCCAAGAGGCTGGAGATCAGGGCGCCGCCCCACAGGCTGTGCCCGATCAGCTCATGACGGTCCAGCAGCAGTTGGGCATAGCTGTCGCTGAAGTGGGTGGGATTCATGTCGCCGGTGAGAAAGCCGAACAGGTCGATATCCTGTTTGGTTAAGGTCCGCGTCAGGCGGGCGCTGTCGCCCACCCGTATCTCTTCGAAGGTCTTGTTGGTGATCATCGTCATTGGGTCTTCTCGGCTTTCTGGCCGGTTTTGGCGGGCTTTTTGCGGCGCTTTTTGGGGGTTGCTGGGGGTGGAACGAGTGCTTCCAATTTGGCCATCCGACGCTTGCCCTCCTCGCCCAGCGGCTTGGCGGCGGTGACGATCTTGCGGATATCCTCTAGCATCTTCGGCCAGTCCGCTTCATAGCCTTTCAGCATCTGCGGTATCAGAGCGATCGCCCGCTCCTCGTCCAAGCGCAGCATGAAGTACTGCTCACGCAGATCCTCCTTGAATTCGTCCAGCGGTATTTTGGCGCCGTGGGCCGCCCGGATGCGACGGAGCATCTCATATCCCCGCTCGTCGACCGCCCGCGCTGGCAGGCGCGCATAGATCAGAGCGCGCAGGGCCGCTTCGCGGGGCCCCCCGTCCGCCATTCTTTGGCGCAGATCTTCCATGCGCCGATCGACGAGGGCCATATGATCGCCGTCCAGGCCGGGGTGTTGCCGGGGCGCCTGGTCGGATGCCCGCAGCCCCAAGAGGGCCTGCAGCCAGGGCTGTTCGTAGACGGCGAAAAAGGTCTGTTCCGTCCAATAATCCCGCCAGGCACCATAGGCCTCCAGGCTGGTCTGCATCCAGCCCGAGAAGAGCTTCTCCCACTGTAGAAAAAGGTTATCGTCCGACACCGGTTGGCGCTGGTCGGCTGCCCGCTCCGCAGCGGCGGTCAGCGGCCCCATGGCGGGATTGTTGTCGGAAAAGATCTCATAGCCCAGCCGCTGCGGGTGCAGGCGCTGCAACCACTCGGCCCCTTGCTGGGTGGCCATGGCGCGGACAGCGGGCTGCAGCGTGGACTTGTACAGCCCGTGGGTGACTTCCGACAAGCGGGCCACGGCCGCAAAGCAGCGCTCCTCTTCCGGGGTGTTGCCGCCCAGGGCACGGATATCCTTCAGGGCGCGGGCCTCGAAACGGGAGATGTGGTTGCCGCTCACCAGATCTTTGGAATCGGCATTCTCCGTTTTGGGTTGGATCACGGCCTCGTAGAGACCGGGGGGCAGGCAGTCGATGAGATCGATATTTTCGGCAAACTCCTGATGCTCTTTTTGGGCCACACTGCCCGACACGAAGATGCCCAGATGTCCCACCGACTCATGGACACAATAGACAATGGTCTGACCGGCGGCCAGGATATCTCTCGTGTTGCGGTAGAGATCGGTAATCCAGCCCAGGGCCTGCTGGGGCGGCGTGATGTTGTCGCCCTTGGAGCACAGCACGACGATGGGCGACCGGATCTTGCGCGGATCGATACGGACCCCGTCGCTGGTGACGATCTCGGCGGTGCTGAGTTTGTTGCCCACGAAGAGATTATCGACGATGTACTGCATCTCCTCGCCGGCGAGGAGCACATGCCCCCCCCACCAGCGCTCGAAGCCCAGATAGCGGGGCGCCTCCGTATCGATCTTGGCATACAGGTTGTATTGCTTCGACCAGAGGGTATTGGCCGGATTCAGGTTTTCGAAGTTCTGCACCAGCCAGGCGCCGTCGAAGATCCCGCCGCCCAGGTCGCTGGTCAGGGCGGTCAGCCAACTGCCCCCCAGCATGCCGCCGGTGTAGCGCATGGGATTGACCCCGCGGACGCCCGCCCAGTAGGAAAGCGGCGACCCGGCCAGGATCAGCGGCCCGCAGAGATCGGGGTATTTGGCCGCCAGCATCATCAGGGCCCAGCCCGCCTGGCAATTGCCGATCACCACTGGTTGGCCCTCCGACTCTGGGTGCCGTTCCCTTACCCGCTCGATGAAGACGGCCCAGGCCTCGATCACGGCCTCGATGGTCTGGCCCGGTTCGGGCCGTGGTGTAAACCCGATAAAGTAACAGGGATGGCCCGCCTGCATCGCTTCACCAATCTCACTGTCCGCTTTGAAACCGCCAATGCCAGGTCCATGGCCCGCACGCGGGTCGATCACCACAAAGGGCCGCTTCCGGTCGTCGATAACGGTGCCCTCCAGGGGGTGAATTTTGACCATGCCGTAGTTGACCGGCTGGGGCAGTTTCCGGCCGGTGATGACCAGTTCGCAATCGAAGTTCAGCACGTTGGGCACGGTTTCGGCCATGTGTTCCAGGTATTGATTGCCGCGCTGACGCAGGACGTCCCAGAAGAGCACCGTGCGCTGTCCGGCGTCGAGCATATATTCGGCCAGTTGGCTGCTGGCAAACACGGGGTTGAACCAGTTGGTAGCGGTCATTGGGGTCTCCTTCCGATCACGGTTCTGCAAACGGCCCAGTTCGTGCGGCGCGTGGTTTCTTATGCCATGATATTGGCCCCACCGTCGACATACAGGGTCTGACCGGTGAGGCGCCGTCCATAGGGGGTCGCCAGGTAGGCGCAGGCAAAGCCCACGTCCATGATGTCCACCAGTTCCCCCACCGGCGCACGCTCCACGGCATCGTTCAACAGCCGGTCGAAGTCTTTCAACCCTGAGGCGGCGCGGGTCTTGAGGGGCCCCGGTGAGATGGGATGGACGCGGATCTTTTTCGGGCCGAGTTCGAAGGCCAGGTAGCGGCAGACCGCCTCCAGGGCCGCCTTGACCGGCCCCATGAGATTGTAGTTGGCGACCACCTTCTGCGCCCCGTGGTAGCTCATGGCAAACAGGGTGCCGCCGTCCGTCATCAGCGGGACGGCCAGTCGCGCCATGCGGATGAAAGAGTGGCAGGAGATGTCCATGGCCGTGGCAAAGCCCTCGGCCGAGCAGTTCAACAGCCCCCCCTGCAGGTCCGCTTTGGGGGCGAAGGCGATGGAGTGCACCAGGATGTCCAGGTGTCCCCACTGGCGGGTGATGCGGTCGAAAACAGCCTCCAGTTGACCGGGCTTGGCGACATCCAGGGGCAAAAAAATCGGTGCTCCCAGCTCCTTGGCCAGAGGTTCGACATACGGCCTGGCCTTGTCGTTGAGATAGGTGATGGCCAGATCGGCCCCCAACTCACGAAACGCCTTGGCGCACCCATAGGCGATGGAGTGATCGTTGGCGATGCCGACCACCAAGGCCTTTTGACCCTTGAGCACCGGCAGTGGAACCATTGTCGTCATGTTTCATCTCCTTGGCGGTAGCGCTTTGCATCAAAAACCAACTTCAAGGGCCCTGCCGTCGGTCATTCGCGGATGGTAGGTCCTTCCAGGACCTACGACTGAATTGCAGATCAATGAAACGCACGGGAAAGGGTGGATCGACCGCAGCGCCATCCGACGCCAAATACAGTTTTCACACCAAATGTGGTGCCTGGGTACGGCTGGCGACCCATCACCCGAGTATGCGCCGGGTATGGCGTGCGATCATGCGTTCTTCGTCGGTTGGGATGACCCACACGTTGACACGGCTGGCAGCGGTGCTGATATGGCAGGGGCGTCTGGCGCTGGCATTCGCCCCAGCGTCGATGTCGACGCCCAGCCACGCGGCGTCCTGGCAGACACGGCTGCGAATGGGGGCGGCGTTTTCACCGATGCCGCCGGTGAAGACGATGGCATCCACTCCGCCCAGGGCCGCCGCCAACGACCCGAGCTCACGATTGATGCGGTAGCAGAAGAGGTCCACCGCGAGCCTGGCCCGTGGATCCTCGCTGGCCAGCAGGGTCCGCATGTCGTTGGAGATCCCGGAAACCCCCAATAGCCCGGACGCTTTGTACAGGAGGGTTTCAATCGCCTTGGCGTCCATGCCGCGCTGTTCCAGCAGGTAGAGGACCACACCGGGGTCCAGCGACCCGCTGCGCGTGCCCATGGGCAGCCCCTCCAGCGCCGTGAACCCCATGGTGCTGGCGATGCTTTGCCCATTCGCCAGGGCGCACATGCTGGCCCCGTTTCCCAGATGCAGTACAATGGTTCTGCCCGTTGCCGCGGCGGGATCGAGTTCGGGCAGGGTGGATGCGATGTATTCGTAGGACAAGCCGTGAAACCCGTAGCGCAGGATGCCCGCTTCGCGCAGGTCCGCCGGGAGGGCAAACATCTGGGCCACCTCGGGTTGGGTGCGGTGAAAAGCGGTGTCGAAACAGGCAATTTGGGGCACCTCGGGCGTGCGCTTCAGCGCCTGACGGATGGGTGTGAGATTGTGCGGCTGATGAAGGGGGGCCAGCGGGGTGAAGCTCTCCAGCACCTGTAGAACCGGCCCATCCACCCGCACCGGCGCTGAGTAGATCGGGCCCCCGTGAACCACCCGGTGTCCGATGCCGATCAGACGGTCGTCCGCCAACTCGGCCTCCAAATGGCGGATCAAATGGTCGAGCGCCGCTGCGTGTCCAAGCGGTACCCCCTCCGGCCAGGACCTTTCGGCGATGACGCCGCCATCGGACGCGGTTGAGATGAAACGCGCCGTGGTGTAAAGCCCATCGACCTTCCCGCGCACATCCAGGGTCAACCCTTGGTCACGCTCGACAAAGAGGGAAAACTTGATGCTCGACGATCCGGCATTGAGCACCGCGATGGCGTTGTGCACGGCATTCTCCTGATCACGCCGACGGTGGCGCTTGGTTATACGCCGTCGGTCAGTCGGCGTCCGCCGTCAAGGGTACAAGGATGTGGCTGCTGCCCATTTCGCGCCGCTCGGTGGGGGTCGATTGCGGTCAGATCAGCGGACAACGCGGGCGCGAAAAGCGGGCTGACCGAATATTATCAGAAGATAGGCGATTGACCGATAGCATGAGGACTATAGGGGGGCGGCCCCTGGGTGTCAACGATGGTGGCGCCACATGGTGTCTAGGCGCAGAGGTCCGCTGGGGTGAATCCCCATGCCCGTATTGTGCACCCCCGCTGCAGCACCGCAGGGTTGCGGGCAATCGCCCTGGACCGACCCGATGCCGGCTTTGACCAAGCGCACCGCCTCACCAACCGAGGGCCCGCCCAGCCCCTACATTTTGTTACAAACTGTTACCGAATCCCTCATGTATTCGCGGCGAAAAAAATGTAACCAGATCTCCCGATAGGGTTTGACAGCCATCTGAATCTGTTTTATTTAGGGCGCCTAAATATTATGCTAACAAAATAGCTATCGCCGAATGGAAACGTCCAACGCAATTCACAATCAAAGGGGTGCCATGCAGGAACCCACCACCCAGGATCTGGCCCGTTATATCTACACCAACGGCAAGCTGATCCACGACCGGATCCTCAAGATCCACACCGCATGTCTGCAGAACTGTTGTCAGGGGCCCGGATCCATCGGAGACCTGAGCTTCAATCAGATCAACGCCATCATGGCAGTGCGCCGGCGAGGGGAGGTGCACATGACCGAGTTGTCCGCCCTCCTCGGGGTGACCCCCGCATCCGCCTCTGGGATGGTGGATCGCCTGGTGGAGAAGGGGATTCTGGTCCGAGAGCACTGCCGGGAGGATCGCCGGCGGGTGAAGGTGAGTGTCTCTCCCGGGGCCATCGACCAGATTCGCCAGATCGAGGAGGCGGTCTTACAGAGCTTTTTCGACCTCGTGGAGCGGCTGGGCAAACAGACCGCCCAGCAGTGGTGCGAGATCCTGGGCAAGATCAAAAAAGTGCTGGACGCCGAACAATCATAAAGGAAGAGAGATGATGGAAGGCAAACGCGTGCCCAAGCGCAAGACATCGCTGGGCAACATCCTGATCCGGGTGGGTATCTGCACCCTCGTGCTGATGCTGGGCTTATTCGGCATGTCCCGACTGGCCAGCCTCAAGAAACCGCCTGCCGAAGCGCAGCAGAGCGAGCGCCCCCTGCGGGTGTCGGTGGTCAAGGCGGTTCCCGAAAGTATCCCCGTCACCATCGGCGGTTACGGTGAGATCCGGGCGCTGAACACGGTGGCGCTCTCGCCGGAGGTGGCCGGCCGCATCGTGGCCATCCACCCCCGTCTGGAGACCGGTGAACAGGTTTCCGAAGGCGAGGTGCTCATCAAAATCGACCCGGCCAATTACCGCACAGCGGTCCTCGAGGCCGAGGCCGCCGTGGCCCAGACGGCGGTGACCATCGCCCGGCTGGAGAAGCAGCAATCCATCGACACGGACCGATTGGCCACCATCGAGCGCAACCGCGATCTGGCCGAGGCGGAGTTCAAACGGGTCCGCCGCCTGTTCAAACGGGACAAGGTGGGCACGCGCTCCGGTGTGGAGCGGGCCGAGCAGGCCTACAACGCCGCCGTGGACCAGGCCGATCAGCTGGGTCAGGCCGTCTCCCTCTATCCCCTGCAGATCAATGAGGCCAAGAGCGCCCATGCGGCGGCGCGCGCCCGCCTGGATCTGGCGCGCACCAACCTGGCCCGCTGTATCGTCAGGGCTCCCTTTAATGGGCGCATCAAAACCGTGGCCGTGGAGAAGGATCAGTATGTCAACCCCGGCAGTATGGCCGTGACCCTGGCCGATGACAGCCAGCTCGAGATCCATGTGCCCCTGGACAGCCGGGATGCCCGCCAGTGGCTGCGCTTCCAAGCGTCGGCCGGGGAGGGCGGCAGGGCGGCCGCCACCGCCTGGTTTGGCGAATTGGAGCCCCTGGCGTGCACCATCCGCTGGACCGAACAGGCCGACCACCAGCATTGGCGGGGCTATCTGCATCGGGTGGTGCAGTTCGATCCCCAGACCCGCACGGTGACGGTGGCGGTGCGGATCGACGCCGCGGCAGCGGCCCCACCCGAGCCGAGCGGGCTGCCCCTGGTGGAGGGGATGTTCTGCCGTGTCGATATCCCCGGTCGCACCCTGAATCAGGTGGTGCGTCTGCCCCGCTGGGCGGTGAGCTACGAGGGCAAGGCGTTCGTCGTTCGCGATCAGCGCCTTCAGACCACCACCGTGCGGGTGGACCACACCGAAGGTGATTTCAGCTTCATCGGCGAGGGGATCGCCCCGGGTGACATCGTCATCACCACCCGCCTCATCGATCCGCTCGAGAACAGCCTGGTGGAGTTTCTCGAGGCACCGGTGGCTTCCAAAGACCTTCTGGCGACAATGAACAGGGGCTAGGCGCCCATTCGCCTTCTTGAATCGGACCTGGGCCAAAGCGTCCCCTGACCGGGCACAGGGCCGATGCCAGCATCTCCAGAGGGCCTCGACGGGTGTGGGACACACGTAAAAAACCGGTCCCCCGCGGTCTTCGCCGCGGGCGAACCACGATGTTTCATAAATGACGGAAAGAAGCCATGCGTAACATTCTGGCCGCATTTGCCAAGAATACGGTGTTCGCCAATATCGTCCTGGTGCTGATCTTCATTTCGGGTGGATTGGCGGTGACCTCCATGATCCGGGAGAACTTCCCCGAATTCTCCCTCGACATGATCACCATCTCGGTCCCCTTCCCCGGTGCCGATCCCGAAGAGGTGGAGGAGGGCATCAGCGCCAAGGTAGAGGAGGCGGTGGAGAGCATCGAAGGGATCAAGCTCTACACCACCGAGTCGCGCGAGAACGTGGGAACCGCCATCATCGAAGTCAAGGAGAACTATGAGGTGGACGTGGTTCTCGAAGATGTGCGCACCGCCATCGGCGCCATCTCCACCTTCCCCGTGGACGCCGAGAAACCGGTGATTCAGGAGCTGACCCTGAAAGATCCGGTCATGCTGCTCTACCTCTCCGGAGAGATGTCGGAGCGGCGGCTCAAGGAGTGGTCCGAAGAGATCAAGGATGAGATCCAGCAGATCGACAAGGTCTCCCAGGTAGAGATTTTCGGTACGCGCAACTACGAGATCGGTATCGAGGTCTCCGAGGAGCGGTTGCGGGAGTACGGGCTGACCTTCGATCAGGTGGCCGCCGCCGTCCGGCGCAGCAACCTGAACCTGGCCGGGGGCACCATCCGCAGCCCGGGGGAGGAGATCCGCGTGCGCACCATGGGCCGCAAGTACACCGCCCGCGAAATGGCCGATGTGGTGGTGCTGGCGCGGCCCGAAGGGGAGATCATCACCCTGGACCGCATCGCCACGATCAAGGACGACTTCGAAGAGGATCCCATCCAGGCCAAAATCAACGGCGAACCCTCGCTGCTGGTGATCGTCTACAAGACCAGCGAGGAGGACGCCCTGGCCATCTCGGAGGCGGTCAGCCGCTACGTGGCGGACAAGCAGGGACTGCTGCCGACCGGCATTCACCTCAAGGTGCTCTACGACAACACCGACATGCTCCAGGACCGCATCGATCTCCTGGTCAAAAATGGCAGCATCGGCCTGATGATTGTCTTCATCCTGTTGTGGGCCTTTCTCAACATGCGGCTCAGTTTCTGGGTCGGGATGGGGATCCCTATCAGCGTGGCCGGGGCCCTGGCCATTCTCTGGGCCATTGGGGGCACCATCAATATGATCTCCCTTTTCGGGTTCATCATGGTGTTGGGGATCGTGGTGGACGATGCCATCGTGGTGGGCGAATCGATCTACGTGCACCGCAAGCGGGGGCTGCCGCCCCTGCGCGCGGCGGTGGACGGAAGCATCGAGGTGGGCATGCCGGTGCTGGCCGCCGTGGTGACCAGCGTGGTGGCCTTCATCCCCTTGGCCTATGTGGGCGGCGTCATGGGCAAGTTCATCGCCATCTTGCCAGCGGTGGTGATCGCCTGTCTGCTGGTTTCCCTGATCGAATGCCTGATTCTCTTGCCGGCCCACCTCAGCCACCTGCCCGACCTCAACCAGGACACCCGTGACCGCCATCTCTTCGTGCGCATGGTGGAGAAAGTTCACCACACCACCAGCCGTGGCCTGGAGTGGTTCGTCGAGCGGGTCTACACCCCCTTTCTCAGCAAGGCCCTCTACTGGCGCTACATCAGCTTCTGTACCGCCATCGCCATCCTGCTGCTCACCCTCGGCCTGGTGCGGGGGGGACTGCTCAAATTCGAGGTGATGCCCGATATCGACGGCTTCATCATGACCAGTACGGTGACCTTCCCCGACGGAACCCCGCCGGAGGTCACCGCCGACGCCATCGCCCAGATGGACGCAGCCCTCCTGCGCCTGGCCGAGCGGACCGAAACCCTCACCGGCGAACACATGCTGGTGGACCGCCTTAGCCTGGTGGGCCAGACCCTGGAGGACATCCCCCAGCAGGGCCCCTACGTGGGGTCCGTCCAGGCCATTTTGCTGGCCTCCGAGCGCCGCGGGGTCCACAGCAAGGAGCTGATGGTGCAGTGGGAGCGGGAGATCGGCACCATTCCCGGTGTGAAATCGCTGACCTTTACGGGCCTCAATGCCGGCCCGCCCGGCGCCCCCATCGAAATCTGGCTCCAGGGCCAGGAGATGGACACCATTCTGGCCGCTTCGGAAGCGCTGCAGAAACGGCTGCAACGTTTCGAGGGCGTCTACCAGATCCGCAGCGACTTCTCGCCCGGCAAGAACGAGATGCGGCTGCGGCTCAAGCCCGAGGCCCGCAGTCTGGGACTCACCGTGGACGACCTGGCCCGCCAGGTCTACGGCGGCTTTTACGGTCAGGAGGCGGTGCGCCTCCAGCGTGGCCGTGATGACGTGCGCGTCAAGGTGCGCTACACCGCCGAGGAGCGCCGCCGCATCAGCGACCTGGAGCGGATCCGTATCCGTACTCCGGCGGGCCGCGAAGTGCCCCTGCTTTCGGTAACCGACATCGACTTCGCGCCGGGCTACTCCACCATCACCCGCACCAACGGCTTGCGGCGCGTGGCCGTCAGCGCCGATGTGGACAATACCAAGGCCAACACCAACGAGATCCTCTCCGATCTGGCCGGCACCTTTTTTCCCGAACTCCAGCGGCGGCACCCCGGACTCATGGTGGCGGTCCAGGGCGAACAGAAAAAGATGCGCGAGAGCTTCTCCAGCCTCAAGGTGGGCTTTCCCCTGGCCATCATCGGGATCTTCATCATCATCGCCACCATGTTCAGAAGTTATGCCCAGCCCTTTGTGATCCTCTTCACCGTGCCCTTCGGCATCATCGGCGCTATCTTGGGGCACCTGCTGATGGGCTTCAACCTCAGCATGATGAGCATCTTCGGCATGGTGGCCCTTACCGGTGTGGTGGTCAACGACGCTATCATCCTCATCGAGCGGGTCAACGAGAACCTCGCCGAGGGGATGCCCTTTTTCGAGGCGATTCTCCAGGGCGGTGCGCGGCGTTTCCGGGCCATCATCCTGACCACCTTCAGTACCATCGGCGGGCTGGCCCCCATGATCATGGAGACGGACCTGCAGGCCCGCTTCCTCATCCCCATGGCCATCAGCCTGGCTGCCGGAGTGGCCTTCGCCACCCTCCTGACGCTGGTGTTGATTCCCAGCCTGCTGGCCATCCTCAGCGATTTTCGCCTGCTCGCCCACCGGTTGCGCCACGGCCAGTGGGTTCGACGGGTAATGGTGGAGCCGGCCCGTGACCGCCATGTGGATCTTTTGGGCACCGATCCCACCACCACTGCCGATACCGCGTCCCCGCAAGAGACGGCGGCGGACGCCCCACAGCCGACCTAACCGCCTTCCAGCGGAGTAGAGAGAGAGATAACGATGACGATAGGACGACCAACGCCCGCACCATCATGCAGGAGAAACCGGCAATCGCCCCTAGCCCGCCGCCGGATGCGGATCATCCGCTACCGGAGGTGGATCCTTACCGGGTGGCTGCTCTTGCTCGCCGGCACCACCCCGGCCCCCGTCGCGGCCGACGTCGACGTGGCCGCCGAGCTGGCAAAGGTGGAGACGCTGGACCTTCAGACCGCGGCGCGCCTGGCCGTGGCCGGGAATCCCAATCTCAAGGCCGCCACCGAGCGGCTGCGACAGGCCAAGGCGCGTCTCGAGCAGGCCCGCGCGGCCTGGTTTCCCCGTCTGGACGCAAATGCCAGCGGCACGCGCGTCGATCTCGCCGAGAACGACTATGAGAGCGCCGTGAACCAGGCGCGGCTGTTCAGCCCCAACGCCTCGGTGGACGATCCCCAGGATACCTACGCCGCCGGACTCACCGCCAGTTGGGTGGTGTTCAACGGCTTCGAACGCAAGTTCACCCAGGCGGCGGCCCGCTATGGCCTCGATGAGAGCGACGCCGCCCGCATCGATGTCCGCCGCCTGCTGCTGGGCAGCGTGGTGACCGCCTATTATGGCGCCCAGCTGGCCGCCCAGAACCAAGCCATCGCCGAGGCAGACAAGGCCTTTTTCGAGCGGCAGCTCAACGAGGCCGAGGCCCGCTACCGCGCCGGTACCGGCGCCCTGAGCGACATCCTCAACTTCAAGATCCGGGTCAACGCCGCCCGGGCCGATCTGATCACGGCCCAGCGCAGCCAAAAGGTGGCCCGCCATGCCCTGGCGGCACTCTTGGGATTGAGGGCGGCCAATCTGCCGCCGGACCTGGCGCTGGCGCCCATGGCACCTGAGACGGCCGATGAGATGGCGCCCCAGGAGATCGACCGCCTCATCACCCAGGCGGCGGAACGGCGACCCGATCTGCGCCAGCAGCGCGCTACCGTTCAGCGCCAGTCGGCTGGCGTGGGCGTGGCCCGATCCGGTTATTGGCCCATCGTCAGTCTCGACGGTGCCGTCGAGGGGGACAGGGCCGATGATGCCGGGTTTGAGGAGGACGATTTCGGCAGCCGCATCGGTCTCAACCTGACGATCAACCTCTTCGCCGGCGGTGCCACCCGGGCCCGGGTGCGCGAGGCCGAAGCGGCCGTGGCGGAGAGCGAGCAACAGCTCGTCGATCTGGAGCTCCAGATACGGCGGTCGATCCGCAACGCCGCCACCGCCGTTGAAAGCGCCGGTGAACAGCTGGTCCTCCAGCGCGCCAACGCCGACCTGGTGCGCGAAAACAGAGATCTTGTGGAGAAGGAGTACCAGGCGGGGCAGGGGTCCCTGGTGCGACTGAACGAGGCCCAGCGCGATCTCAGCGCGGCCCAGAGCCGCCTGGCCCTGGCCTTGGTGACCCTGCGGCAGGCCTGGTACGATCTTCAAGCCGAGACCGGCGTCCTGGCCGCCGCGCTGGGGGTTGCCCAGGAGATGGCAGCTCCCTGAGCTAACCGCCGAAGTGTACCGGTATTTTTAATTAACCTATTTAATATACGATAAAATAGAATCGCATGATTGACCCTCGAACCCAATTACGACCGCCTGCGCTTTGGCGCTTGACAAGCCTGAGCGGTTGACTTAATTACTGACCGACTGGTCAGTATTGATGTCTGCATGGTGCCGGAGACGCCGAGGCGCGTATGTCAGCGCCAAATTGACCAAGGGCCATGAAGAGGATTGACCTTTACGATTTAACCTGAGATGGATATGGGTTCACGGTAAATGCTCCCCGAATCATTCGCTGCAGCCAATCCGACCCCATTCGACCGATCCCGAAACGCGAGCCCCATCGGAGGAAGCTATCCATGAATATCCTGCCATCTAACAGCGGTCTGCGGACCCGGGTGGCCGTGCTGGCCACCATCGTCACCGTGATGATGGCCGCCCCCACCGCTGCCGACACCGTCCCGCATTACCGCCTCAGCGATCTATACCGGCGCGCCGTGGAGAGCGCCGAGCAGATTCAGCAGGCCCGCGAAGCGGTGTTCATCACCCGCCAGACCAAGGACCAGGCCCTCAGTGTGCTCCAACCCAGTGTGACCGCCTTCGGCGATGCGACGCGCTACACCCGCAAGAAAACCTTCATGGACAGTCGCATTCGCCCCGAGTCCGAGGTGAACTGGGGGGTGCGCATGGACCAGTCCTTCACCCTCAACGGCAAGGAGCTGATCGCCTACCAGATCGCCAAAACCGACATCGAGCGCAGTGAATACGATCTGGATGCGGCCACCGAGGCGTACCTCTTCCAGATCGCCAGCGCTTTTTACGACGTGCTGAAGGCGGAAGAGGCCGTGGCGATTTCCCAGGCCAACGTCCAGCGTCTGGAGACCCAGGTCAATTCGGTGCGAACCCGCCTCAACCTCGAGGAGGTGGCCAAGACCGAATTGTTCCGAACCAATGCTGAATTGTCCGGCGCCAAGCGGGACGTGATCGTCGCCCAGAACCTCCTGCGCCTGGCCAAAGCCGTGCTGGCGCGTTTGGTGGACCTCCCGGAGACCTACACGCTCTTGCCGCCCCCCGTTGGAGATGAAAGCGTGGCGCCGGGCGACCTGGAGACCCTTAAGCTCAGGGCGCTGGACAACCGTGCGGAGATGAAGGCCCTCAATCTTTCGGTGGACCTGGCCCGCGACGAGGTGCGCTTCACGCGGGGCGATTACTGGCCCAGCGTGGGCGTCTCGGGCATTTATGCCAACAGCGACGCCACACCCGCCGAACCCTACGAACCCTTAGAGAGCCTGTCGGTGGGGGTCAACCTGACCTTTCAGATTTACGATGGCGGACTGCGGCGGGCCAACGTGGCCCAGGCCAACGCCCGGCTGCGCCAGGCCGAACAGGCCAAGCGCGACACGGCCCGAGCCATCATCGTCGAGGTGGAGCGCGCCTATCTCAACCTCTCCACCCGTCAGAGCACCCTCACTGCCCTCAAGGACCAGCTGCGGTTTGCCCGCGAGAACTATACTGCCGTCGAGCGTCAGTTCAACTTCGGCCTCGCCAACAGCGTGGATGTGGTGGATGCCAATACACTGCTGACCACCGCTGAGCGCCAGTTGGCCGACGCCCGCCTGAGCCTGGCGTTGAGCCGGCTTGAATTGGAGCGCGCCTTGGGCACCTTCCTGGTGACCCACGGTCCGAAGCCGCCAACGCCCTGAGCCAATCCGCCTGCAGCATGCCGTCAGCAGGCGAACGGCACCGCATGAAAGAGGAAAGACCGATGCATAGCGAATCCAAGACCCCTACCGAGAACCCATCCGCCGCCCCGGCCGCCAAGAAGCGCAAGTGGCTGTGGCGTCTGATTCCGGTGAGTTTCCTGCTCCTCCTGGCCTTGGCCATCGTTCTCATGGGGGGCAAGATCAAATCGGAAGCGGAAGCCCTTCAGGAGGAGAAGGCCGCGGCGATGCAGCAGAAACAACCGGACATCAACGTGGTGTCCTTGGCCCTGGCCCCCAGTGCCATCAAGGACCGCATCAGCCTGCCCGCCTCGGTGATGCCCTGGGTCAACCTCACCGTCCTCACCGAGGTGCGCGGCAAGGTGACCACCCTGAAGGTGCGCGAGGGGCAGCGCGTGTCGAGAGGCGATATCATCGCCCACATCGACCACCGTGACTATGAGAACACGCTGCGCTCCACACGCGCCTCCCTCTCCGCGGCCAAGGCCAATCTCAAGCGCCTCAGCGAGCTGCAGCGCGAGCGGCTCTCCACCCGCAGCCAGCTCGACGATGCCGTGGCCCAGGTGGAGAGCCTCCAGGCCGCCATGGACACGGCCGCCCTCAACCTGGAGCGCTGCGCCATCACGGCCCCCATGGACGGGATCATCAACAAGCGCCACATCGAGAAGGGCCAATACCTCAATGTGGCCGACCCGGTCGCCGAGATCCTGCAGATCGATCGGGTCAAGATCATCGTGGGCATCCCCGAGTCCGATGTGGAGGCGGTGCGCCGGCTGGACCGCTTCAGCGTCACCATTGATGCCCTGGGCGGCCAAACCTTCACGGCCAAGAAGTACTTTCTGTCGCACACCGCCGACAGTCAGGCGCGGGTCTTCCCCCTGGAACTGGCCCTGGACAATCGCAACCACGAAATTCTGCCCGACATGTTCGCCCGGGTGGAGATAATAAAAAACGAGATCCCGGACGGCTTGGCGGTGCCCCTCTATGCCATCATCTCCCGCAACGATCAGCATCTGGTCTATGTGGTGGAGGATAACCTGGCCAAAGCCCGCCGCATCGATCTGGGCATCCAGGAGGGGTGGCGCATCCAGGCCAAATCGGGCCTCCAGGCGGGCGACCAGGTCATCGTGGTGGGCCAGCGCAGCGTCAACGACGGCACCGCCGTCAAGGTGGTGCGCGCCATCAGCGACATCAAGGAACTCAACGAGTAGCGTTTCGTGCACTGGTGAATCGGTGCGCCGGGAAACCCGGGCGCCCAATTTGCCCATTAGCGCAGCCGCCGTGCACACACGTCGGTAGCTTCAACGCCATCATCAAGCGGGAAATAGACCCATGCTTCTATCCGATACCGCCATCAAGAATCGTATCAGCGTGGTGGTGCTGACCATCATCATCGTCATCGCCGGGATCTACTGCTACCTCTCCCTGCCCCGCGAGAACGAACCGGACATCACCATCCCCAATGTCTTCGTCTCCACCGACTACAAAGGCGTGGCCTCAGAGGATATTGAGACCAGCATCACCATTCCCATCGAGAAGAAGCTCAAGGGCATCGACGGGGTCAAAAAGCTCAAGTCGATCAGCAGCGAGGGGCAGAGCCAAATCAACATCGAGTTCGTCACCGACGCCGATATCGACGAGGCCCTGCGCAAGGTCAAGGACAAGGTGGACGAGGCCCTGGGCGACTTGCCCAGCGACCTGGAGAACGACCCAGTGGTCTTCGAGGTCAACTTCAGCGAATTGCCCATCATGGTGTTCTCTTTGGCAGGCACCTGCGGAAACCCCTGTCTCAAGGAGCTGGCCGACGATCTGGCCGACGACATCGAAACCATCACAGGCGTGCTGGAGGTGGAGGTCACCGGTGGCCTGGAACGGGAGATCCAAGTGGAGGTTCAGCCCGACAAGCTGGCCTACTACAACATCCCCATAACCGCCCTGCAGCGGGCGGTCTACAGCGAAAACCAGAACACCAGCGGCGGCACCATCACCCTGGGCGATGGCCGCTACCAGTTGCGGGTTCCCGGCGAGTTCGAGACCCCCGACGAGATTTTCAACCTCGTGGTCAGTACCCACCAGGGCCGGCCGGTCTATCTCAAAGACGTGGCCCACGTCAAAGACACCTTCAAGGAGGAGTCGAGCCGTTCACGCCTCAACGGCGTTTCGGCGGTCAACATCTCCGTGAAGAAGCGCACCGGTGAGAATATCCTGGCCATCAGCGACCAGGTGGACGCCATGGTGGAGCGCCACAAAGAGACCTGGCCCACGGGCACCGAAATCACCAAGCTGATGAACAAGGCCAGGGATGTGCGCCTCATGGTGGCCGACTTGGAGAACAACATTCTCACCGGTCTGGTGCTGGTGGTGATCGTGCTGCTCTTCGCGCTCGGCATCCGCAACGCCATCCTGGTGGGCATGGCCATCCCCTTCTCGATGTTTCTGAGCTTCATCGTGCTCTACGCCCTGGAGATCACCCTCAATATCGTGGTGCTCTTCTCCCTCACTCTGGCGCTGGGGATGCTGGTGGACAACGCCATTGTCATCGTGGAGAACATCTACCGCTACATGGAGCAGGGGGTGCCCCGCATCCAGGCCGCCATGAAGGCCACCGGCGAGGTGGCGTGGCCCGTTATCGGGTCGACCTTCACCACTCTGGCGGCCTTTTTTCCCATGGTCTTCTGGTCGGGCATCATGGGGGAGTTCATGAAGTGGCTGCCCATCACCCTCATCGTCACCCTGACCTCGAGTCTCTTCGTGGCACTGGTCATCAACCCGGCCCTCACCAGCATCTTCATGCGGGTCAAGAGCGCCGCCGCAGGGGGGACCGGTGCGTCCACGGACGAGCGTCCAGCGTCGGAATTCGCAAACGGCGGGGAGGCACCGGTGGCCATCGAGGGCCCCATTCTCAGAACCTACACCCGGCTGCTGCGCATGGCCCTGAACCACCGCATGACGGTGTTGCTCAGCGGATTCGGCTTCCTCATCCTGCTCTACCAGCTGTGGTATCTCACGGTGGGACTGCGCACCCCGGTGGAGTTTTTTCCCAGCCTGGATCCCAACAGCGCATATGTCAACGTGGAGCTGCCCGAGGGAGCCGACCTGGAGTACATCGACCGCATCCTCAAGAAGATAGAGGTGGCCCTCACCGGTGGGCGGCCGCCGGAAGCGGGCGCCGATCCGCTGGACAAGGCCACCTACACCCGTACCTATGTGCCCAGATCGCATCATCGCGCCGACGGCAGCACCTATGAGGGACCGGGCGATTTCGACAATCTGGAGTATGTCTATGCCAAGGCGGTGGAGACCGCCGGCTCGCTCAACTTCGATGCCAACGCCCCCAACCACATCGGGGTGCAGTTCATCGATTTCGATCAGCGGATCCACCCCTCCGCACGGGATCTGGAGGAGATCCGCCGTCGCATCGGGGAGATCCCGGGTGCCCAGATCACCGTGGCCAAAGCAGAGGAGGGACCACCCACCGGGGCGCCCATCAACATCGAGATCTCCGGCGACGACTTCAAGACCCTGGGCAGAATCGCCGCCCAGGTGAAGACGTTCGTGGAGAAGGTGCCCTTCGTGGAGGATGTTCAGGACGACTATGTGGAGGGGTTGCCGTCGATCCAGGTGGACATCGACCGTCAGAAGGCCGCACTCTTCGGCCTGAGCACCAACGATATCGGCTTCGCCCTCAAAACCGCGTACAATGGCCTGGATGTCTCCACCTACCATGAGGGTGACGAGGATTACGACATCACCATCATCCTGCCGCCGGAGGAGCGGGCGGTGACCGACGTCCTCCACCGGTTGATGATCCCCTCTCCCTCGGGACAGCTGGTGCCCCTGACCACGCTGGGCCGTATCGTCTACACGGGCACCATCGGCGACATCGTGCGCATCAACAACGACCGCGTGGTGACGGTCGAGGCCAATGTGGACGAGACCAAGGTGCCGGGACCGGTGGCCCGCCAACAGGCGGAAGATCTACTCAAGGAGTATGTCCTGCCGCCCGGCTATCGGATCAAGTTTACCGGCGAGTTCGAATTCCAGAAGGAGTCGGAAGAGTTTCTCACGCGCGCGTTCATGATCGCCGTCTTCCTCATCTTTCTCATTCTGGTGACCCTCTTCAACTCGGTGGCCCAGCCCTTGATCATCCTCACATCGGTGATCCTCAGCCTGGGCGGCGTCTTTTTAGGGCTGGCCGTCATGAAGATGCCCTTCGGCATCATCATGTCGGGAGTGGGGGTGATCTCCCTGGCGGGGGTGGTGGTCAACAACGCCATCGTCCTCATCGACTATACCAACAAGCTCATCGCCCGCGGCATGACCCTCACCGAAGCCGTGGTGGCGGCGGGAGCCACCCGTCTGCGGCCGGTGCTGCTCACCGCGGTGACGACGGTCCTCGGACTGCTGCCCATGGTCACGGGGGTGAGTTTCGATTTCCACGCCATGCAGATTTCGTGGGTCTCGGACACGGCCCAGTGGTGGCGCAGCATGGCGGTAGTGGTGATCTTCGGCCTGATGCTGGCCACTTTGCTCACCCTCGTGGTGGTGCCCTCGCTCTACGCCATGCTCTACACGACGCGGGAAACCCTCAAGCGCTTCATCGACCGTCTGCGGCCCTCTCGGTCGACGTTGCCACCGGGACCCCCGGCCCCTGCGGCGGTGGCCGATGCATCCCCGCGCTGAAGCCTACTACGATCCTGAAATGGCCCGCCTCAAGGCCAGGAAACGGCGCACCCGGGGGGGCCGCCCCAACCGGCGGAGCCCCGCCCGCCTCCTGATCATCCTTGTGACGCTGCCCTGTCTGGTGTCTCTGCTGGCGGTGGTGCCCCTGCGCTGGCTGAATCCGCCCACGACCAGCTTCATCCTCCAGGACGGGGCCGCCGTTGACAAGTGGGTCTACCGCCGCTGGACGCCGCTGGCGGAGATCTCGGCCCATCTCCCGCTGGCCGTCATCGCCGCCGAGGATCAGAAGTTCCCTCTGCACCACGGATTCGACCTGCAGGCCATTCAGAGCGCATTGGAAGAGAAGGGCCGCCGACGGGGGGCCAGTACCATCAGCCAGCAGCTGGCCAAGAACCTCTACCTGTGGCCCGGCCGCAGCTGGGTGCGCAAAGGGCTCGAGGCCTGGCTGACCCTGCTCATGGAGATCAGCTGGCCCAAGCGCCGCATCCTGGAGATCTACCTCAACACGGTGGAGTTCGGCCCAGGGGTCTATGGCGCCACCGCTGCCAGCCGGCGGTTCTACGGCCGTTCCCCGGGCCACCTGGATGCCCGTCAGGCCGCTCTGCTGGCCGCCGTCCTGCCCAGTCCCAAGCGCATGTCGGCCCATTCGCCCTCACCCTATGTGAATCAGCGGGCGACTACGATCATGGGGTGGATGGAGAAGTTGGGGGGGAGGCGCTATCTGCCGCGCTAGTCGAATTGGGTGGGCTGGCGGCCCTTGTTCAACGACAGAAGACGCTGTCCCGAGCGGTTCGGCTGGATGAAGCGATGGGCGGTCTGCCGCCACCATCAGGATCGACGTTAAACGGGGGGGCCGACATGACGGCTGACCAGGACTTCAGTGACATCTACGACACCTTCCATCCGCGGATTCTCCGGTACCTGACGCGTATGGTCGGCCCAGATGAGGCCGAAGATCTCTCTCAGGAGGTGTTCGACAAGATTCATAGAGGGCTGACCCGTTTCCAGGGCAGAGCCAGGCTCTCCACCTGGATCTATCGCATCGCCACCAACACCGCGATCGACAAATTCCGTTCTCCGGCCACCAAGTATGACCAGCTGCATACCTCCCTGGAGGACGAGGATCATCCAGCGTCAGCGGAAGTTTCGGCTGCGCAGGACGTCGCGGCCGCTGATCAGCTTGTGATCCGCAAGGAGATGCGCGGTTGCATCAATGAATTCATCGACAAATTACCGACCGACTACAAAACCGTTCTCATTCTCGCCGAACTGGAAGGATTCGCCAACAAAGAGATTGCATCCATCCTCGAAATATCGTTGGCCAATGTGAAAATCCGGCTCCATCGTGCCAGGGTCCGGCTCAAACAAAGCCTGCAGACGGGCTGTGATTTTTACTACACAGACGGCCAAACACTGGCCTGCGATCGCAAGCAGGTCCAGATCTCTTCCAAGCCCCCCAAATAGGCACAGGCCGGAGCCCTACGCCGCGCCGAAGTTCCCGCCTCCTCCGGCCGTCCCAAAAAAATCCGCGCGACGGCGTATCCTTTTAACGCGCCAATCCGTCTACGCAATCAACAGCGTTATTTGCTGCAAGGTACCAGCCGCTGCTTGCGCCTTCTCTCCCAACCGTTCAACGGGCTGAGCGTGCGGCGGCGGTTGAGAAGGAGATGCGCTTCTGCGGGGAATGGGGTCATCCGATCCGGTCGCAGTTAGGGAGGTGGAAAATGCCAGTCTATTCAAGAGCTGCCAATGATCTCGAGAAACTTGCCCAATTTGAATCGGTCCTCATCACTCCTTGCCGATTCTGTCCGGCGGCCAGCCTTGCCGTCAGAAGCCGTGCCCCCTACATTGCGTTTTTTCGGCACCTGCTGCAGACGGCGGTCTATGAGCGCGCCATCGAAACGATGCAGTCCGAGCTGCGATCCAAAGGGGTGCGGGCAGATGTGTTCCGGAGCCGATGGCTTCACCAGTTCGTCCTGTGCATGTGGACGCGGAGACGTCGCATGAGGCTGATGAAACGTGCTCAGGCCTATGATGCCGTGGTGGTGCTGGGCTGTGAGGCTGCCGCTGAAACGGTTCTGAATGCCGTTGGCGCGGCAAATGTTCGGGTCGTGCTGGGGATGCGGTCTGAAGGGATAATGAGTATTGTGCCGCGATTCCAATGGCCGGGAAGCATTACGCTCCAGCTCAACACCATCTCCCCGCTTATTCATGGGGAGGCGGGATCGCGAGAGTGGAGCTACCTTTGATCCATTTTGAGGCGGTAGTGGTCGGGTTTGTAACTGGCAGTCACAACAAGGAGGCGTAAGCCATGGAAACAAGAGATGCCAAGCAAGACACGGTTCTGGGAGAGAGAACGGCTGTTCTGATTGCAATGGGGGCGGCCACGGCATTGAATTGCATCCCTTGCGTGGAGCACATCTACGAAAAGGCCGTCACTTCGGGCGTCAAAACGACAGACATGCAGCGAGCGGCTGAGATCGCCGGCCAGGTGAAAAATGGCGCCCACAGGGCCATATCCGATAGCATCGAAGAGCTCATCGGTTCGAAGCCGACCGATAGCGCATCCTGCCTGAATCCAACGGCCGGTGCCTGTCGTTGCTAATGGCATCGACAAAACAGAATCCACCCTAAACGCAGGGAGGCGCAAAATGCGAAGGTGCGAACAGTGTGTGTTCCGAAGGGCTTTCGATCGGAATCCCGCATCGGTGCTCGGAAGAATTTGGAAATGGCACATCGGCTGGTGTCCTGGATGGAGATCCTATCTCTCCTCCTTACCGGACAATGGTCGGCGGCAGCTCCTCGAACAATACGGTCGTACGTCTGCCAATTGAGATCCGGATTCTTCATCGCCTGCAATGCGATGGTGATCCATTCGCACGCGACCTTACAACGGACGTGCCTGGTTCATAAACCATATATCTACAGAGCGTTAAATGGCCAATAACCAATTGAGGTGTATTTGTAAGTGCTTACTAACTTAAAGCTTGACAGTAAGTTAGTAAGCACTTACTATACATCCCATGAAAGCAAAACCACCCCATAGATCCGATCGGCAACGCTTGACTGCCGAGGAGCGGCGAGAAGCCATCACCCGGGCCGTCATTCCGGTGTTTGCCAAAAAGGGTTTCGCCGCCACCACCACCAAGGATCTGGCCAAGGCTTCCCGTGTCTCCGAGGCGCTGCTCTATCGCCATTTTCCCAGCAAAGAGTCGTTATTTGGCCATATTCAGGATCAGATCTGCAGCACCGAAAGTTCCATCCACCAGTTCGTGCATGACCTGGAACCGGGCTCCGAAAGCATCGTCAAGATGATCTACCTGATTTTCAGAATTCTGTTCGAAACCCAACAGGCGCACCCATTGGGCAATGCGGTGTACCGGTTGCAGATTCAAAGCCTGCTGGAAGACGGGGTGTTCACCCGAACCTTCAACGAACCGCGCTTCAACCAGATGCTGGACCACATGGCTGCCTTTGCAGACGCCGCCATCGCCGCTGGGGAGATGGTTCCCGGTCCGCTGACCCACTATGAACGCCAATGGTTTGCCCACCACCTGGCCGTCTCGTTGCGGCTGGCCGTGCTTCCACCGGAAGCGGTCTTTGAATATCAATCCAATCCCATCGACCGGCTCGTGCACGGCGTATGGTTTTCCCTGCGCGGCATGGGCATGAAGGACGCGGTCATCGACCGCTATCTGCGGCCGGACAAACTGGATCCCCTGATCGAAGACGTCCTCGCCCGGGCGGGCATGCGCGCCGATCCCCAACAATCCCTCTACTAATCGCCAACCTTCATGGAGATCGCATGCGGCCGCCCAATATGTAAGTAAGTGTTTATTTAATAAGCCCCAAGGAGTGCAAAATGAAGATAGACGCACCCAAACTCATAGACTCTCTTAGAGAGCTGATATTGAAAAGAAGATACCGGCCACTGCTGTTGACGGCCGCCGTTCCGCTGATCACCCTCATCGTCGTTCCGCAGCTGTCCGGTATCGGCAGGACGGCGGTTCCGGCGCAGATCCGCCCCAACCGCGTGCTTGCGGTGGCTGTCCAGCCAGTGGCGCAACAGGATGGCTATCTGCGGTCACGCTCCTACCTGGGCAAAGTTGAATCTCAGCGCACCAGCCGACTCGGGTTCGAAGTGGCCGGTATGCTGGAAGCGATCTATATCCGCGAGGGCGAACGGGTCGAAAAACACCAGCTTCTGGCCCAACTGGATACCGACCGACTCGAAGCCGCCAAAAAAGAGGCCGCCGCCCAGCTCCTGGAGGCACAGGCGGCCATGAAACTGGCCGCTGCCACCCTAGAGCGAACCCAAAAGGCCCATCGGCTCAAAGCCGTGTCGGCCCAACAGCTCGATGAGGCGGCCAGCACCATGGAGCGTCAGCGGGCGAGGGTGGTTCGGGTCAAAGCCCAGCTGGACCGCATCAATGTCGACCTGAAGAAGTCGGAACTTTACGCCCCCTACGCTGGGACGCTCGCCGCGCGCATGAGTGATGAGGGCACCGTGCTGTCGCCCGGCCAGCCCGTCCTCGAAATCACCGAGACTGCCCAGACTGAAATCCGTATCGGTTTCGACCGCGATATTGCCGAAACCCTGACGCCGGGCACCCAGGTGGATGCCGTTGTCAGAGGGCAACCCATTGCCCTGCGCATTGACCGCATTCTGCCCGGTCGGGAGAGAATCACACGGGTAGTCCAGGTGATGGCCACACCGGTCCAACCGGAAATGCGCTTGCGCGAGGACGATCTGGTGGAGGTAACCCTCCAGCAGTCGGTCCGACGGCCCGGGATTTGGCTGCCCGTGTCCGCACTCACCGAAAATGCCCGCGGCCTCTGGTCCTGCCTGGTGGCCCAGCCCCTCGATGCGGTGCATGCGCAGTCCGGCGCGACGCACCGACTGCAGCGGAGGGAGTTGCAGATCGTGTCCCTGGAGGGCGAGCGCGCCTATGTGAGCGGCCGGTTTCAGCCCGGTGAGCAAGTGGTCGTGGACGGTCTTCATCGCGTGGTACCCCACCAGCGCGTTCGTCTGGTCGCCGGCGACTTGGCCGACCAGCGCTCTCGGTCAACCGACGATGAGAGGGTGTTCTGATGAAGAGCCGACCCTCCCAACCGACCCCGGCCACCTACATGATGCGCAACCCCCATCTATTGGTGTTGACGGTCGTCATCCTCCTGGTGGGCGGCTATTCGGCCTTGCAGTCCATGCCCCGCTTGGAGGACCCGATCATCACCAACCGCAATACCCTCATCATCACCCAGTTGCCCGGTGCATCGGCGGAACGGGTGGAAGCCCAGATCACCGAGAAGATCGAGAACGCCCTCAAGGAGGTGCCCGAAATCAAGGAGGTGGACAGCACCTCGCGGGCCGGTATTTCAGTGATTGCCATCGGCCTGGCGGACGAGGTCACCCGGCGGACCAACCGGGAAATCTTCTCCCGTATCCGCGACAAGCTGGATGATGCGGTACGCGAATTCCCGGCGGATGCCCTGGAGCCGGTCTTTGACGACAAGCGCGGCGCATCGGCCTTCAGCCTCATAGCCGGTTTGACGTGGGCGGCGGACGGCCCCCTCCCGTTGACGCTCCTGACCCGGCACGCGGAAAATCTGGCCGATGCCCTGCGAAATGTGCCGGGCACCGACATCGTACGGATCTACGGTGCGCCCACGGAGCAGGTGCTGGTGGCGGTCGATCCGGCCGAAATGTCGGATCTGGGGCTCACCATCGAAGACATCGCCGCCGCGTTGACGGCAGCGGACGTGAAGGTTCCCGCCGGGGCGCTCAACGGCAGCCGCCGCGACTTTCTGGTGGAGGTGGCCGGGGAGCTGGATACCATCGGCCGTGTGTCCCGGGTGCCGGTCATCACCGGTGCCGCTGGTGACATCGTGCGCCTGGCCGACATCGCCCGGGTATCGCGCAGTGTTGTCGAACCACCCGTTGAAATGGCGCGTTCCGGTCAGAGACGTGCCATCTACGTGGCGGCCAGAGTGCTGGAAACACGACGGGTGGATACCTGGTCCCGATTGGCACGTCAGACCATCGCCGACTTCAGCGGCGCCATCGACCCAGCCATCGGGGTTCATACGGTTTTTGACCAGAATGCATACACCTCGGCGCGTCTGGGTGAACTGGCTTTCAACCTGCTTCTTGGCGGCGTGGTGATTCTGATCGTCATCTTCTGCGTGATGGGCTGGCGCGCCAGCTGGATTGTGGGCACTGCCCTGCCGCTAACGGCGGCCATGACGCTCTTCCTCGTCGCCCTGACAGGCGGCAAGCTTCACCAGATGTCGATCTTCGGTATGATCATCGCCTTGGGCCTGCTCATCGACAACGCCATCGTGGTGACCGACGAAGTGATCAAGCACCGACGCCAAGGCAAATCGGGCAGCGCGTCGGTATCCTCGGCCCTGAAGCACCTGTCCACCCCGCTGCTCTCATCCACCCTAACGACGGTCCTGGCCTTCGCCCCCATCTTGTTACTGCCCGGCAACGCCGGTGATTTCGTCAGCGCCATCGGCGGCAGCGTCATCATCGCCCTGGTCAGCTCCTTCTTCATCGCCATGACCGTTATCGCCAGCCTCGCCGGTCTGTTCGGCGGCCACTCCAAGCGGCAAGCCCAGAGGCGGCGCTGGTACACCAGCGGTGTCCGGATTGAATGGCTGAGCCAGGCCTTCGGCCGAATTCTGCAGACGGCCTTCAGGCGGCCCCTAGTCACCGTGATTCTCGCCGCGGTAATTCCCTTGGCAGGGTTTAAAGCGGCGTCCACCTTGGGCGTGCAATTTTTTCCGCGGACCGACCGCAACATGTTCGAACTGCAACTCTGGATGCCCACTGCCACCAACATTTATCACACGGCCGCGATTACGCGGGCCATCGAAGATCGCCTGCGCCGTCACGATGGGATCACCGAGGTGCACTGGCTCCATGGGGGCAGCTTCCCGTCGGTGTATTACAACCTGATCATGAACAAAGACCGGTCCTCGCACTATGCCCAGGCGATCGTCGAAGCCACTGACTTCAATACGGTCAAACAGTTGATACCGCTGATCCAAGCGGATGCGGATCGCCACTTTCCCCAGGCGCAGATCGTGATTACCCAGTTTGCCCAAGGGCCTCCTTCCGAGGCGGATGTCGAGTTCCGGGTTGTGGGCCCGAACATCCGCCAACTGCAGAATATCGGCGATACTATCCGCCTTGTATTGGCGGAGCATCCGGACATCCTCCACACCCAAGTCTCCATGCCGCGCGGCGAGCCCAAGGTATGGTTCCAGGCCAGCGAAGAGGAGGTCCATCTGGCCGGCCTGCGCCTGACCCATCTGGCCAGACAGATGCAGGGCAACCTTCAAGGTCTCGTTGGCGGCACGGTCATTGAAGATGTGGAGGAGTTGCCCGTGCGGATACGCTATGCCGATTCCCTGCGCAGGACCTTCGATGACCTGCGCACGACGCGGTTTGTCGCTGGCGCCAATCCCTCCTCCTGGATACCGCTGAATGCCCTGGGCGACCTCGATTTGCGGGCCGCCTCGGGCGGCATCACCCGCAGGAACGGCCAGCGCGTCAACATCATTCGCGGTTACACCCAAAATGAGGCGCTGCCCATCGAGGTGACCCGATTTGTCCGCGATGCCCTCGAGAAAGCGGCCTTCACCCTTCCCGCCGGGTATTCGCTTCAGGTTGGCGGCGATCAGGAGAACCAGTCCGAGGCCGTGGGCAACCTGATGCTCTATCTGCCCGTGCTTTCCATTATGACCGCAGCGATTCTGATCCTCTCCTTCAAAAGCGTGGTGATTGCCATGATCCTCGGCACGGTCGCCCTCCTCTCCGCCGGCGTGGGGCTTCTGGCCACCTGGGCCGCTGATCTGCCGCTCAGTTTCAACACGATTCTGGGTTCCCTTGGACTGGTGGGGCTGGCGTTTAATAGCAGCATCGTGGTGCTCGCCGCGATTCACACCAAGGAAGCCGCCCGCCTTGGCGATCCCAAGGCGATGGCCCAGCAGGTGATGGGATCGGCCCGCCACTTGATGTCCACCACCCTGACCACCATCGGCAGCTTCATGCCGCTGCTGATTTTTATCGGCGGCGATTTCTGGCCCCCGCTGGCCGTCGTTCTGGCCGGCGGCGTGGGCGGGGCCACCATCCTGGCGATGGTGTTCACACCCTCGGCCTACGGCCTGATGACCCGGCTGCGTCCATGGGCGAGTCGCCGAACAACCGCTGCCTCTCAGCACAATCCAGTGGGGTAACACCATGCGACACCAACCAGCCCGTCCGCATCCAATGGCCATCGTCCTGATGCTCCTGCTGCTCACCGGATGCGCAGTCGGCCCGAACTACACCTCTCCGGCGTTGCCCGTGCCCGCTGCCTTCGATCCCCATTTACCCCCGGACACCCGGATAGATCCGGTCCCACCGGCACCGGAAACCTGGTGGGCCCTGCTGGGTGACAAGATCCTGAACGACTTGATCAAGAAGGCGGTAGGGGCCAATTTGGACATCCGCATCGCCAAGGCCCGTCTGCGGGAAAGCCGCGCCGGGCGAAACGCCGCCCGTGCCGGCCTTTTTCCCGCCATCGACACAAACGGCAGCGTCATCACCCAGCGACAAAGCGAAAACAGCCCCTCCACGCTGCGGCTTCCGCCGCCCCTGCCCTCGCCGTCCCTCACCTCAGATCTCTATGAGATTGGGTTCGATGCCGCCTGGGAGATCGACGTGTTTGGCGGCGTGCGCCGTTCAGCAGAGGCTGCAGACGCCCGTCTGGCGGCCGTCCGGGCCAATCGTGACGACGTGATCCGGATCGTGCTGGCCGAGGTGGCCCTCAACTATATCGAGCTGCGCGGTCTGCAGCGACGAAAGGCCGTCCTGGAGCGCAACATCCGTGTGCAGCAGGACACCCTGGCCTTCACCCGTAACCGGCTGGCCAGCGGATTGGGCGCTGCCCTCGAGGTTTCCCAGGCGCGGGCCCAACTGCTTGCCACCGAAGCGGCCCTGCCGGGTATCGATGCCGGCATTCAGCTGCGCCTGTTTCAGATCAACACGCTTTTGGGAGAGCATCCCGGTGATCGGCGCACAGCGCTCATGGTCCATAAGGCGCTGCCGGCCCTGCCGGACGCACTTTTCAGCGACATTCCTTCCGAAGTGCTGCGTCGTCGACCGGACGTGCGGTCTGCTGAACGACGGCTGGCCGCGGAAATCGCCGATATCGGCGTGGCCACCGCCGATCTGTTTCCCAAGTTTTCCCTCCTGGGTGGCATTGGGCTGGCGTCTGCCAGCGGCGGCGATCTGTTCGAAAGCGCCAGCCGATTCTGGCGTTTGGGACCCTCCATGCGGTGGTCCCTGTTTCAAGGCGGTAGAATTCGCGCCAATATCGAGGCCCAGAAAGCGCAATCCGAGGCATCCCTGGCCCAATACGAAAAAACGGTCCTGACCGTCCTCCAGGAGGTCAACACCGCCCTGGTGGATCACGGCCACGAGCGCAAGACGGCCGCCTCACTGAAAACCGCCATGGCCGAAAGCCAGCGAAGCGTCGACCTGTCCACCGCCCTCTACCAAGAGGGCTTGAGCGATATCCTCACCGTTCTCAATACCGAATCGCGTCTGCTGACGGTGGAAGATGAATATGCGCGCAGCCTTACGCGAGAATGGACCAGTCTGATCCGCCTTTACAAAGCCCTTGGGGGCGGATGGTCAGCCGGTCCAGGCTGATCTGATCCGGGAGGACCACAACCCGCTCACACCCACAACACCTGTGCCCTTGCAACAATCCCTGAACGCCCAGTGCCAAAGAACGGTCGGATTCTCTTCCGGCGGGAAAAGCGGCGGAAGGCGGCCGGCGGAGCAGAGGGGCACCTTGCCAATAGAGGAGAAACCCATGAACGAACAGCGTTTTACAGAAAAATATGGGCCCTGGGCCCTTGTTACCGGCGCATCTTCCGGACTTGGTAGAGAGCTTGCCTACCGGTTGGGTGCGGCCGGCCTGAACCTCATCCTGCAGGGGCGGGACGAGGTGAGACTTCAAGCGGTATCGGAACGGCTAACCACTATGGGGGCTGAGACGGTGACGATTCCAATCGATTTTTCCAAGGTGGGCGCTGTAGATGACCTCCTTGCAAAGATCGAAACCTGGGAGATCGGATGTTTTGTGGGTGCCGCGGGATATGGCACCTCTGGGGCGTTCATCCGCAATGCCGTCGATGATGAGGCGGATATGGTGGACGTCAACTGCCGCGCTGTCGTCAAGATGACCCATCATTTTGCACGGCGTTTTACTGCCCAAAAGCGGGGCGGCATCATTTTGTTCGGCTCCCTAGTGGGATTTCAGGGAACACCGTTCGCTTCAAACTATGCCGCCACCAAGGCCTATATCCAGATCCTCGGCGAGGGATTGCATCACGAACTCAAGCCCAATGGGGTCGATGTTCTCTGCGTGGCGCCCGGTCCGGTAGCAACGGGGTTTGGTGCGCGCGCCGATATGCAGATGGAGGGTGCGGCCGATCCAGTTCCCCTCGCCCCCGTGATCCTCAAGGCGCTGGGGCGCAAAACAACGGTTAAGCCCGGCTTCTTGAGCAAATTCCTGCTCTTCAGTCTCGCGCTGCTGCCGCGCTGGGGGCGTATCATGGTTATGGCCAACGTGATGGGCAATATGACCAAGCATCAGTCGTAAGTCTGCACCACCCCATCCCTACCCCGCCGCAGTGTATTGGGGAGTGGTGGGTGCTGTGATGGGTCTCAGTGATCCCCGGCTTGATTGTTGGGAAGGCACCAAAGAAGATTGGGAGTGGCTCCCTTCGGGGCCCGCCCGCCCCCAAATCGGCAACCGCCATCGGGAGTCTCACCACGGCCACTGCCAGGGTAACTCTTCATGAGTGCGGACGATCACCCCTTGGCAAATACCCCTGCATAGCTGCACAAATTAGACGCCGTGGCAGCGTCAGGATTTTACGCCCATCAATATCCCCGATTCATTGGGCAGATCCACTGCCACCCGCTCGATCTGCGCCAGACCGGCGGCGGTCATCATTTCCCGCAGCTCTCCGTCCGTATAAGCGCGCCCCTTTTCGGTACCGATGAGCATGTTGAGGGAGAAGAGGGTGGCGAAGAGCGGGCCTCGCCGGTCGTCGTCGAGGATGAACTCATGGATGGCCAGGCGCCCGCCCGGGGCGAGCGCATCGGCGGCCTTGGCCACGAGGGTGCGGCAGTCGTCGGGGCCCTCGCCATGAAGGATGTGGGACATCCACACGGCATCGTAAAGTGGATCGGTCGCGAGGGCATCTTGGAGAAAGTCGCCGGCCTGGAATTGGACCCGATCGGCGAGGCCGTGTTCGCCGATCACCTTTTCGGCAAAGGGTCTTGTGGTGGGCAGGTCGAACACCGTGGCCCTGAGCCGGGGATAGTGACGGCAGAAGAAAATGGCATAGGTGCCCGGTCCCCCACCCAGATCAAGGAGGCGCCGACAGCCGCTCAGATCGACGGCCGGGGCGATGCGGGGCGCGATGAGGCGGCTGTTGTTGTACATCCCCATCAGAAACGCCTCCCGACTGGCGGGGTCGTTGCGGCTGCTGCGGTCGCGCACCGGCCCGCCGCTTGCGACCGCCTCCGTCAACCGGCTCCAGCCGGGTACCAAGTGATAGTGATGGCGTATCATGAACCCGATGTAGTCTGGAGAGGTGGCCACGAGGAACTGGTCGGCCGCCGGCGTGTTGGTGAAGCGATCGCCATGCGTCTCCACCAATTGCAGGGCCGCCAGGGCATTTAGCAAGCGGGCGGTGGCATCCACGCTCAGGTCCGCCGCCGCGGCAACCTCGGCAGCGGTCTGAGAACCATTCGCCAGGTGGGTGAAGAGATCAAGCGCCACGCCGGCATGCAGGGCGCAGGTCTGCCAGAAACTGCCCGAGAGGGCCAGAAGCGTTCCGGGATGCCAGGGGGGGGCGGACGGGGTCATGGTCTCCTCCCAAGGGGGGTCAGGGCGATAGGTGGTAGGGTACCTGCTTCGATCCAGGGTAAGCCGAGTGGGCCGCAGCGGTCAATAGCGAAGCCTCCTCAACCGCCGCGACGCACATGCAGAATACGCTGAACGACGGTGGTGGCGGTGAGGGCCAGGTAGAGCAGGGCGCCCGCGCAGAGCAGAAGGGTACGGATGGCCGGCATTAGGGCGAGGCAGAGGGCCCAGGCGCAGAGCAGCACGATGCGGGCGGCGCGTTCCATCAGCCCGACCGCACAATCGCCGCCCAATGCTTCGGCGCGGGCCTTGACATAGCTGATCATGAGGGTGGCGATAAGGGCCGGCCACAAGAGCACGACACCCAGCAGGGGGTGGCCCGCCTGCCAGAAGAGGATCCAAAAACCCAGCAGATAACAGCCGTCCGAAAGGCGGTCGAGGGAGCTGTCGAGAAACGCGCCCCATGGGGTCGCCGACGCTTTCTCCCGGGCCAGAAGGCCATCCACGGCGTCGGCGCTGCCCGAGAGCAGGATGAGCAGGAAGCCGGCCATGGGGTGCAGGATGAACCCCAGCGGCACCGCGCAGGCGATCAGAACCCCAATGACCGTCAGCTGGTCGGGCCGGAGCCGCCGCCGCCGCGCCCAGGGCAACACGGTGGTCTGAAGAAAGCGGTAGTAAGCTTGGGCCAGGGGTTGGTCACGCAGCGCCATGATTGGGTTCCTCTCTTCGCCAGGAGCGGCAGTCGGCCTCCAGCGATCCTTCATAGACCACCCCGGCCTTGCAATCAAGACTGCTGAACCGCCCCCACCGCCCTCTGGCCGTTCGCTTGACAACCGGTCAGCGCCTGGCATAATCGACATCAAGCCCAGCCCCATCTTTGCGCAGAGACGTCCGGTTCCCCCAACCCATCTCCAGGAGGAACGCCATGGCCCAGCGCATCGCCGATCTCCAGGATGTAACCTTCGCCCTATATGATCAAATGCAGGTCGAGGCGCTGCTGCGCCATGAGCGGTACCAGGATCTGAATCGCAAAACCATGGATCTGATCCTTCGGGAAGCGCGTCATTTCGGCACCAAGGAGGTCTTGCCCACCCGGGCCCAAGGGGAGGTGGAGGGGCTGCGGTTTGATGGCGGGGAAGTGCGGGTGCCGGCCTGCTATCGCCGGGTGCATCGGCTGCTTCTCGCTGCGGAGCTCACCAGCCCCACCGAAGATCCCGCCGTGGGCGGCCAGGGCCTGCCCCATCTGCTCGCCCGGGCTGCCGGTGAATATTTAACTGGCGCCAACTGGTCATTGGTCGCCTACGCCGTCACCGGGCACGGCACCGGCAAGATGATCGAACTTTACGGCAGTGTCGCCCAGAAGGCGCTTTTTCTGAAGAAGCTCTACACCGGCACTTGGGCCGGCACCATGGTACTCACCGAACCATCGGCCGGTTCCGATGTGGGGGCCATCACCACTACCGCCCGCGACAACGGGGACGGGTCCTATCTCATTCGGGGCGACAAGATCTTTATCACCAACGGCGAACACGATCTGTCGGAGAATATCATCCATCCGGTGCTGGCCCGTATCGAAGGGGATCCGATGGGCACCAAGGGGATCTCCATCTTCATTGTGCCCAAATTCTGGGTTGGCCCGGACGGCAGTATGGGGGATCACAACGACGTGGTGTGCACCGGTGTGGAGAAGAAGATGGGCATCAAGGGCAGCGCTACCTGCACCATGTCCTTCGGCGCCCAAGGCCGCTGCCGGGGCCTGCTCTTGGGGCGTCCCCGACAGGGGATGGAGATCATGTTCCACATGATGAACGAGGCGCGGCTGGACGTGGGCTTCATGGGCTTGTGCCACGCCAGCGCCGCCTATCTGCATGCCATCGATTACGCCCGTCAGCGCATCCAGGGGCGCGAACTGGGCAGCGCCTCCAGGGACAGTGTGCCCATCATCCGCCACCCCGATGTGCGCCGCATGCTGCTCTGGATGAAGGCCCACGTGGACGGTATGCGCAGCCTGGTCTACTACGTGTCGCGCTGCCAGGACGAAGCGGCACTGACCGACGTGGAGGTCGCGGTCAGCGGCCACAACGACCGCATCGCTCTCTTGACGCCGGTGGTGAAAGCGTACTGCGCGCAGCGCGGTTTCGAAGTTTGCTCCATGGCCATGCAGGTTTACGGTGGTTCCGGCTATATTCGTGACTACCCGGTGGAGCAGCTCACCCGGGACTGCCGGATCGCCTCCATCTTCGAGGGCACCGACGGCATCCAGGCCATGGATCTGCTGGGGCGCAAGCTGGGCATGGATGGGGGGCGGGTCTTCATCCAACTCCTCGCTGAGATCCAGGCCACCGTCCAGGCTGCCAGGGCCCATGCCGATCTTGCGGCACTGGCCGACGCGCTGGAGGCGGCCGTCCGTCACCTGGCCACCACGGCGCAGGCGCTGGGCGAAAGGGCGCGCTCCGCAGAGGTCAAGAGCGCGTTTGCCCACGCCCATCCCTTCCTCATCTCCTTCGGCGATGTGATCATGGCCTGGATGCTGCTTTGGCGGGCGAACACCGCCACTCCCCTCCTTGAGAAGCGCCTCGCCAAGGTCGCCCCCGAAGCGCGCGCCCAGAAAATCAATACCGACAAAAAAGCGGCCTTCTACGAGGGCCAGCGTCAGACGGCCTGTTTTTTCATCCAAAACGTCCTGCCCGAGACGCGGGGCCGCATGCGGTCCATTCAGGCCGGCGACGCCGCCGCCCTTAAAATCAGCGAAGCGGGCTTTGGTGGGCTGTGACGGTATCTGGCTGGCGCGATACCCTTCATGCGTCGATTCGTTCACCAGCTCGGCATTGGGCGTGCCCATTGGAAGGGCACGGCACCTGGTGACGAGTGGATCTGGTCACGATTCAGCAAATAACGGAAAGAGGAGGAAGATATGCGTGACGTTGTCATTGCATCCGCCTGCCGCACGGCCATCGCCGGTTTCGGCGCCACCCTGAAGGAGAGCTCTGCGGCCGCGATCGCCGCTGTCGTGATGCAGGCGGCGGTGGAAAAGGCCGGGATTGCGGCCGAACAAGTGGACGACGTTCGTTTCGGTTGCTGCATGGAGCCCGCCGACACGCTCAACGTCACCCGTGTGGGCGCCCTGCTGGCCGGCATACCCGATACGGTGCCGGCGGTGACCATCAACCGGGTCTGCATCTCCGGCATGGAGGCCGTCATCTCGGGCATGGCCATGATTCAGGCCGGCATGGCCGATGTTGTTCTTGCCGGGGGCGTGGAGCACATGTCGGGTGTGGCCTACTCGGTGCCCGGTGCCCGGTGGGGGTGCCGGCTCCAGGACCAGGTCTTCGTGGACAGCCTGATCCGTGCTCTCCACTGCGGCTCCCACCTCATTCCCCACCCCGAGGCGGGGCCGGTGGACGCAACCCAGGAGCCCCTGCGCAGCTTCGTCGGCAAACCATACCTTATGGGCCATACGGCCGAGTTCGTGGCCCAACACCTGGGGATCGAGCGGGCCGAAATGGATGTCGTGGCCCTGCGCAGCCACAACAACGCCGAACGGGCCACCGAGGCCGGTGACTTCGCAGCGGAGATCGTTCCCATGGAGATCCCCCGGCGCAAGCAGCCGCCCCTGCCTTTCGTCCGCGACGAACACTTCCGCCCGGGAATGACCCTGGCCGACCTGGAGAAGCTCAAACCGGCTTTTGTGCCCAACGGCACCGTTACCGTGGGCAACAGCAGTGGCATCAACGACGGCGCGGCCGCCCTCGTTATCCTGGGTGCCGATACGGCCCAATCGCTCGGTGTCCAGCCCATGGCGCGGATCACGGCCGTGGGCAAGGGTGCCTGCCACCCCTCCATAATGGGCCTCAGCCCCGTACCGGCGGTCGACGATCTGAGGGAGAGGAGCGGCCTGAGCATCGCCGACTTCGACCTGGTGGAGGTCAACGAGGCCTTCGCCGCCCAGTATATCGGCTGCGAGCGTGAGTTGAATCTCGACCGCGAGAAGACCAACGTCAATGGTTCCGGCATCGGGTTGGGGCACCCTGTGGGGGCCACCGGGGCCCGCATTCTCACCACCCTGCTCCACGCCCTGCGCCGCCGGGGGAGCTCCCTCGGCCTGGCCACCCTCTGCGGCGGCGGCGGGGTCTCCATGGCCTGCGCCATCGAGACGCTTTAGCTTGCGCTGCGCAGGGGCACCGTTCGCTCCTCCAATCGGCACCGCCGTCGACCCGTAAACCGGCGTCACGGCCCAGACGCAGCGAACCGACAACTTGGCGATTAGACGACACACAGGCGCCACAAAAAAAGGCGTTGGGAAGTGATTCCCAACGCCTTTTTCGTGTCTTGTGGGGAGACTAGGATCAGGGTGTCACGGTGATGATCACCGTGGCCGCATCGAAGCGGCCGGTGCCGTCGCCCACGGTATAGTCGAAACGGTCGGTGCCGCTGAACCCTGATGGCGGTGCATAGGAGATCCGGCCGTCACCGAAGATCTCCACCTCGCCGCCCTGATCGGTCGTCTGGGTGCCGGTCGTCGAAACGGTGAGGGCATTCCCGTCCGGGTCGTTGTCGTTGGCCAGCAGACCGCCCGCGGCGCTGGCCGTGAAGGGGGTATCGCTCCCAATGGTGAAGAAGTCGTCACCAGCCAGGGGCGCATCGGCGAGGGCGGTGACAGTGATCCGCACCAGGCCGGTGACCGTCTGGCCACTGCCGCTGAGCTGATAGGTAAAGCTGTCGGTACCCGTGAAGTTGGGGGGCGGTGTGTAGCTGAACCCGCCGCCGGCGCTCAGGCTGACGCTGCCGCCGAAACGGCTCGTGCTGCCGGCGGAGGCCGCGGTACCGCCACTGTCGTTTCCGCGCACCCCGCTGCCGCCCACCGTCAGCGTCGAATCCTCGGCCGTGGTATAGGAATCCGCCGCGGCGAAGGGGACCGCAACCGCATCGTATACCAGGGTGACGTCGGCCGATTGAGATCCGCCGCCGCTCACCGTATAGCTGAAGCTTTCACTGCCGGCAGCGCCCAATGGCGCCTGATAGGTGAAGGCGCCGTTGGCCTGCACCGTGAGGGTGCCCGATAGGCCGCTGTCATCGACGGCACTGACCGTCAGGCTGGACCCTTCCAGATCGATGTCATTTTGCAGCAGGCCCGGTCCGGCGGGCACGTCGAGGATGCCGCCGGCGGCGACGGCGTAGCGGTCGGCTTGGGCCAGCGGCGCGTCGTTGACGGGATCCACCGTCACCACGGCCCGCCCTGCCGCCGGCGGATTGTTGCCAGTTGCGGAGAAGCCGAA
>JAAUYD010051712.1_pt1 | contig 47174 bp, 29 predicted proteins | sample 7278101 | NCBI WGS metagenome assembly JAAUYD01 (sample SAMN14350128, study PRJNA611818) | marine sediment metagenome | isolation source: surface marine sediment (0.6m) | place: French Polynesia: Moorea | collected 2018-08
ACAATTGAAAATCCCCCTGCCCCCTTTTTCAAGGGGGATTCTTTTCTGGCGATCCTACGCTATAAAAACACCCAAAAATCCTTAACCGAATGCCATTGGGCAAAGGGGGCAGGGGGGATTGTCGTCAATCGCAGGGTTGCTCGCCAGAGACGAAATCCCCCTACCCCCCTTCGTCGAAGGGGGAATCTCACCGTTTCGGTCCGTTCGATTCGGTTAACGCGAATGGGCCTGCTTGGGTTCCTGGCGTACACAAACATAAGCCGTCAACTTTTTGACGGTTCCCTTCTTTACTGTTTATTGGACGATCCTCTATCTTGTTTTATTAATCAAATAAAAACAGATAGTTATATTTTTTATGGGGCTTCCTAGGACCCTTGCTTTCGGTTGGCATCTGGGTTGCTTTTAACGGCATTGGGGTCACATCAACACACTTATACACAACAGGTTGAACCCACTTAGCAAAAGGGATCGCATGCATTTAATACCCAATGACATTGCTAGTTACACGCGCTGTATCCCGCTGGTCCTCGTGATTGCTGCGGCCAACGCACAGGCCATTGAAACCGACGATAAAGCCGCGCGCAAGAGCTTTGAAGAGGGGGTTCAGGCTTTTCGAGAGGCTCGCGTGGGGGATGCCCTTAATGCATTCAAGCGGGCCTATGCCGAGCGTCCGTCCTTTCGCATTCTGTACAATATTGCCCAGGCCGAGGCAGAGCTGGGCCACCCGCACAGGGCTATCGAGGCGTTCGAGGCATACCTCGCAGACGGCGGTAATCGAATTCCAAAGGCGCGCGTCATTGCTGTCCAGAGTGAGATCGAACGTCTGCGCACCCTGGTCGGAGAGGTAATGGTCAAAGGGCCCAGGGGGGCAGAGGTTTGGATCGATGGGGAACGGGAGGGATACCTGCCCTTGGCCGCTCCTATTGTTCTGCCAACAGGCCGCCACCGGCTCATTGTTCGCCACGGCAAAAGCGCACCCTGTGAACAGGATATTGTCGTCAAAGGCGGAGAAAACACCGAGGAGGGCTGCTTTCTGCTCGACTATAAACTCGATCTCGATAGGCTGGCTGCACAGGACAAAGACGCGGGGCCGGCATCTTCAATACCCCTCGATGGGCCATCTGCCAAAACGGGTGATGAGGCCAAAGGCAGGGGCTTTTGGTCAACTGTCGCCCCTTGGATTGCCACCGGGTTCGCTACTGTGGCCTTGGCCACCGGAAGCATCTGCGCCATAAAAACCTCCACCCTGAACGCCTCGTTAAAAGCTGAATGCGGCGATGGCGTGTGTCCGCCGAGCCGACAGGACGATGTGGATGCCCTGTCTGGTTGGGCTGGCGCTGCAGATGGGCTCTTTGTCGCAACCGCTATATTCACAGGCGCGGCCATCACACTGTTTATCGCGCCTTGGGAAAAAGACAGGGAAACAGGTCCGCAATGAGGTCGTTGACAACAAAGTATCGCTGCCTCGCAGCCATTGCGTTTACATGTGGGTGCTCTGTGTGGATCGATGATTTCTCGATCGATGACAGCACCTCGGATTCGGAATCGCCTGATGCGTCTGATAGCGACAGTGATATAGACACAGATACGGACGGCGATGTGGACACAGACTCGGATTCAGACGCAGATACAGACACGGATGTTTCTTTGGTGGATTGCGACCATTGGGTCACACCCCAGTTGGGCGATGATATTGAAGTCTGTTCGATCAAAGGCGGTTCGGCATTTGTCGGCTGTGACCCCACAGTCACATCTGAATCCTGTATGCAAGATGAGGAACCTGCCCATCGCGTGACTTTTAGTGGGTTTTCCATGCTGCGTTACGAAGTAACGGCTGCCCAGTTTCTGGCGTTTGTAACGAGCGATCCCACTTGGGCGCCGGACGGCGCATCTGCTGAGACAAAATGCAGTGCCTCGTATCTCAAGGATTGGAACAACGGTGTGCCTCCGGCAGGCACTGAGCAGCGGCCTGTGGTGGATGTGTGTTGGCACGCTGCTGAGGCTTATTGCGCCTGGATCGGAGATGGGTACAGGCTGCCCACAGAAGCAGAGTGGGAATTCGTTGCCCGGGGCCCCCATGACGGTCACGGTCCAGCTGCCTATTGGACATATCCCTTTGGCAATGATCCGAATTGTACACTCGCCAATTACGCCGGGTGTGCGGGCTCGCCCCAAGCCGTGGGTGAGGCAGAGGGCGAAAGCCCATACGGCCTGGCCGATATGGGGGGCAATGCATGGGAATGGACCAACGACTGGTATGACCCGCTCTTCTATTGCGACCCCAGAGAGACCGATAACTACACACCACCCAACTGCGATAGCCAGTACGAATGGATAGATCCCCAAGGCCCGACCGACGGGGCCACAAAGGTGGTTCGCGGGGGATCCTGGTATCACCCAATAGACCTGATGCGCAGTGCCAAGCGCCAGGGGCTAGACCCCACGACTTCGAGCAATCTCACCGGTTTCCGGTGCGCCCGATGAATCAATAGAGGCCTTTTTGGAAACCCTCACCGGGGTGCTGTGCGTCCTGTGAGCTCCCTGAGCTCTGCTCGTCGCCCCTCGAGTTCACCCACGAGCACCAGGCGGCAGATGTAGTTCCGATCCCGATTCGTTATATCTACGAATTTAATCCCGAATTTATCCATTTCAGGCGATTCATTTAATCGGATCACGCGCGCCCGGACAGTGACGGTCTCTTTGTTGTCGAAGAGGATGGCTATCTGAACTTCTTCCCGGATGTTCAGTGGCTTGCCAATGTGAATGAGGGCACCACCGCCGCTTACATTGATCGTTTTACCGTGTATCCGGGATCCGTCCCTGCGAAGGACAGTGATATCGCGCACCATTTCACCGCGAAAGAAGGCCCGCCGATTTCGCTGCCATTCACCTGTCGGCAACCTCAAGATAACCACGCGGGGGTCTTTTTCTAGCACGCGGACAAAACGGGTGGTGATGGGCAACACGCCCTTGCGCTCGGTCAAGGAAATCTTCACGTCCTGGTTTGGTTCCAAACGTCGCACAGGTAACCGGGACTTGCATCTCACGCGAAAGTGATGACTGCCCACATAGATTACCTTGCCTCGGGTATTCATCGAACCCGCTTGCGTATCCAATTGGATCTGCAGGTTTTGCCCGTTTTCGAGGGCAATGATATGCTTGCGCGTTTTGCTCACCAGGTGCCACCCATGTCTTAATTATAATCGGCAGATAGGTGGCTTCTCTTTAATGAAACGCCCCGGGGTGGGTATCAGATGACCCCATTCCTGTGCCTCTTCTTTATTACCGGTTTTTCCTAAAATTTCGCAAATTGAGGGTGCAATATCCAGAGCACAATGGTATAACAATAATACCATGAGTTAATGTATATAACTATCATGCAATATTGTATTATTTATAAAAATGGGGGCATCTTCTTAGAAGATTGTTATTGAGGAAAGGATGAACCCATGAAATTGCGTTACTTTTCGGGCTATTATTCGGCATTTGGTCAGTTCGCTTTACTCATTCCATTGGTGGTGGGTCTGGGGTGTGAGCCGCGCACAGAGGATGCCGCGGTGATCAGCCACGTTGAGGACGTTTCCGCACCGCTTCAAACGAACCGTATTTTTCCAGCAAGTATCCGGATCCAAGCACCTGCGGCTGCTCTGGATGAGATTGCACAAATGCCCACCATCGTGGATGCAATCAATGCCCAGTCTGTTGATGTATTCGTCACCCAGAAGCAGTTTGATAGACTGATCAATCAATTCAGCTCGCTCATCGCAGATGGCGCAATGTCCGTCACCGTATTGCAAACCCGCGCGCAAGTTGAGGAAATGCTCGCGCAACGGGATGAGCGTGGACGCCTCGAATACCACACATATGAATCTATGTTAGCAGAGCTGGAGCTCTTTGTGGATACGCATCCCGACATCTGCGCTCTCCACGATCTGGGGACTGTATCAGACGGCCAAAAAAAGCTCTGGGCATTAAAAATATCCGATAACGTGGACCCAGAAGAGGACGAGCCATCGGTGATCATCACGGGCGGCATTCATGGAAACGAATACCCAGGGCCAGAGATGGTGATGTATATCATCAACCATATCCTGGATAACCAGTCAGACGCATCTATCAAACACCTCATCGACAATACCCAGATGTGGTTCGTTCCCATCATTAATCCCTATGGGCACGACAGAGGCACGCGCGGAAATGCAACCGGCGCTGACTTAAATCGGGATTTCCCCACGTCTTGGAATAAAGATGGCCTTACGCAAAAGGAGACACAACTGCTCGTGTACGAGTTATTTGACAAGCGAAACCACGTCGTGGCCGGGATCGACTACCATACGTTCGGTGAGATGTACATGTATCCCTGGGCCCATACCTCCCAGGACGTAGAAGATATTGACGTCATTGAGGAACTCTCAGATGACATGGCACAGGACGCTGGCTACAGATCGGGCAGCATTACCAGCTTTTTTGGCAACGTCCAAGGCGGCAGTGCCGACTATTACTATGGCGAGTATGGAGCCTTTTATTATGGGGTAGAGCTCGGTCAATCCCACTCTCCAAATGCCTCGAGCTTGGAAGGCCTATGTTCGAAAAATTTAGAACCTGCGTTAAAGTTGCTAAACCGCGTTCATTATGCAACGGTCACCGGCAACATCACAAATAATGGGGAGCCGGTCGTGGCAACCGTATCGGTCGAAGGCATCGACGGGATTAGCGATATTCGGAATCCGTTTGAGAGCGACGAGATGTATGGGGGGTACTTTAGAATGCTCGAACCCGGCACCTACACCATTACCTACACGTACGATGGTGAGGAGATTGTCGAGACAGGCATTGTCGTTACTGAAGATGACCAAACAATCGTGGATGTCGAGTTTGGCGAGCCAGATACCGATACAGGCACAGATACTGACACTGACGCCGATACTGACACAGATATAGACACAGACGCCGACACTGACGCTGATAGCGACACCGATTCGGATTCAGACAGTGACGGAGATAGCGACAGTGATTCTGATAGCGACGGTGACAGCGACTCTGATAGCGACAGTGACTCTGATGGCGATAGCGATGGCGACTCAGATAGTGATAGTGACTCTGATAGCGACAGTGACAGTGACTCAGACAGCGACAGCGATGGTGATAGCGCGGACTACATTTCAGATGATACTGGTTGTGGGTGCAGGGTCGCGGGTCAATCCCACACAAGAGGGGGTGTAAACCGGCTTTTGCAGTGGATGCTAAATACTAAATAGATCATCGATATTGTCGATGAGATCTTCGCAGGTATAGTCGTCTGCCACTTTGATGCCTTCGGCCTTGCTTTCATCGTCAACGGGTGTGTACACGGCCTCACTTGCCATATCTTGGGCTGTTTGACCGCCAGTGCCGTCAAAGCCCACAATCACTTCTTCGTTGACAAATCTGAGGGGGCCGATCATTTTTTCGTCAGATTCTAATGTCGCATCCATCTCCGTCCATAACCGATAAATAATAAAGAGATTCGCATCGACAATAATGCCGTACTTGGCATGCACGGTCATGCCAGGGTCTCCGTCATTATCCCCATCTATCACCCTGGGGTCGGTGCTTCCTGATCCTGGATCCGGGAGCGGTTCGGTTGCAACGTCGGTAAAGGCATCCCGATCCAGGCCCACCAGATCATACGTCCTCGGCTGGGAAACCTGGTCCCCATTCAAAATTAATTCCCTATCCACTAGGGTAACCCCTCCGGGAAATGCTTCTGGGAAGGTCAAGTCTATAGCCCCAGTCCCTTCGGCCTCGTTGGTTACTAGGCAAAATTCGCCGACACCTTTATAGGTATTTGCACCGGTTTTGCTGATATCCTGAAGCATGTAAACCCGTCTTGTTTCCTTAACTTCTTCGACAATAATTGGATATTTAACCATGGAGACTTGTCTTGCCTGCAGCACCCATTTTCCAGTAAATGAGTCTTCCTCCGTATCGGTGTCTGAATCTGTGTCTGTGTCGGAATCCGTATCTGTGTCTGTGTCTGAATCTGTGTCTGTGTCTGTGTCTGAATCTGTGTCTGTGTCTGTGTCTGAATCTGTATCTGTGTCTGTGTCTGAATCCGTGTCTGTGTCTGTGTCTGAATCTGTGTCTGTGTCTGCGTCCGTATCACCGTCAGATCCGCTGGGGTCGTCATCAGATCCACCACAGCCGATTTGGCTGGCAAGCAGTGCTGCGAGTAGAAGTGTCCACAATTGCTTCGTCCATTTCTTGTTCATTTGATTCCTCCTTTGGTTCCCACGTTGTGCAGTCATTCGCACAGTTACATCTGTTTACTGCAAATATATTTACAGAATCTTTTGAGACAATTTTTGTTTTCAGATAGACAAAGAAAGGATTAGACGCCGAAGTTCGTTACCTTAGCCTGCCTGTTTATATATTATCTCTCCTAATTGCTCCACATGTTGAACATCCAATTAATGGCCTTAGTTGTTTGCTATTATTATTTTTATTGAATCTTTTGAGACAATTTTTGTTTTCAAATAAGAAAGGGGAAAGGCGAGGCAACCATGCCTGAATCCTCGGGCTTTTTGATTTTGATACCTTCTTCCGTGCGGAGGTAAGACAGGGAGGCGTTTCCGGAATGGATGCTAAATCGTAAATAGACTATCGATATTGTCGATAAGGTCTTCGCAGGTATAGTCGTCTGCCACTTTGATGCCCTCGGCTTCGCTCTCATCCTCATGGGGCACGACCACGGCACCGTCAGAGACATTCTGGGCGAGCTGGCCGCCTGTGCCTTCTTCATCAAAGCCGAGCACTACCTCTTCAGATCCGAATTTGAGCGGGCCGATCAGTTTTGCATTGTTTTCTATTGTGGCGTCTATCTGTGTCCACGATCGCTGGACGATGTAAATGTCGGAATCGATTAAAAGGCCAAACTTGGTATGCACGGTCAAACCTGGGTTGCCGTCGTTTTCCCCATCTATCACCCTTGGATCGCTGTTACCCGACCCGGTAGCGGGCAAGTCTTCGGTTTCAATATTGGTAAAGGCATCCCGATCCAGCCCTACCAAATCCCATACTTTGGGCTGGGAAAATTGGTCGCCCTCTACAGTGAATTCCCTATCCACCAGGGTAACCCCGCCTGCAAATTCATCTGGAAACGTCAGTTCTGAATCGTCTTCGCTATCGTTCGTTGTCAGGCAAAAATCACCCACGCCTTTATAGGTATTGGCTCCAGCCTTAGTGACCGTCTGGATCATGTAAATTCTCGTTGTGCCTTTGACATTACCGACGAGGCCCCCGTACTCGGTGGTGGCCACTTGTTTTGCCTGCAATGCCCACTTTCCCTCCAGTGGATCTTCTTCGGTGTCAGTGTCTGTATCTGTGTCCGAATCTGTGTCTGTGTCCGTGTCTGTGTCCGTGTCTGAATCCGTGTCTGTGTCCGTGTCCGAATCCGTGTCTGTGTCCGTGTCCGAATCCGTGTCTGCGTCCGTGTCCGAATCCGTATCTGCGTCCGTGTCGGTGTCGGTGTCGGTATCCCCGTCTGTTCCCCCACCGTCATCGGATCCACCGCAGTTGATTTGGCTGATCAGCAGTGTCGCGATTAAAACTGTCCATAGCTGGTTCATCCAATACTTATTCATTTGATTCCTCCTAGCATCAGGGATTGAACAGCTATTTATAACAGCAGTCATATGTTTGGTGAATAATAAATTTCAGATTTATCACATTTTTTTTTCAAACAATATAGATTTTCAGATTTTACCAGAGGGGCTTGGGCAAGAAATTTATGGGGTGGGTGTTAAATCGTAAAGAGATTGTCGATATTGACGATTAGTTCTTCGCAGGTATAGCCGTCTAACACTTTGACGCCCTCAGCCTCGCTTTCGTCTTCTTGAGCCACCACCACAGCACCATCTGAGATATTTTCGGCCGTTTGGCCACCAGGGCCATCATTGCCGAGTACAACCTGCTCGTTACCAAATTTGAGCGGGCCGATCAGCTTTTCGTTGTTTTCCAATTGAGCCGTGATCTCTGTCCATGAGCGCTGGATAATATATAGGTCGGCGTCGATAAAGATACCGAACTTGGTGTGCACGGTCACACCTGGGTTGCCGTCGTTATCCGCATCGATCACCCTAGGATCTTCATCGCCAGAGCCTGTTTCCGGCAGCGGGTCGGTGGCGACATTGGTAAAGGCGTCCCGATCAAGGCCGGCCAGATCCCAAGTTTTGGCCTGGGTCACTGTGTCGCCGTCCAAGGTGAATGGTCTGTCTGCCAAGGTAATCGCGTCGAAGAAACCGTCAGGATAGGTCAATTCTGCAGCGTTTGAAGCCTCTGCTACATTCTCCATAAAGCATAATTTTGACACGCCGTTATAAGTATTGGTTCCAGTATTGGAAACCGTTAAAAGCATGTAGAGTCGCGTTGTCGCTTTAACATCCCCCACAAGGCCACCGTATTCGGTGATGGATACCTGCTTTGCCAGTAATGCCCACTTTCCCTCAAGCGGGTCAGCTTCTGTATCTGTGTCAGTATCAGTATCGGTATCTGTGTCAGTATCGGTATCCGTATCTATGTCAGTATCGGTGTCCGTATCCGTGTCTGTGTCCGTGTCTGTGTCTGTATCCGTGTCCGAATCTGTATCCGTGTCCGAATCTGTATCCGTGTCCGAATCTGTATCCGTGTCTGAATCCGTATCTGTGTCAGAATCCGCATCTGTGTCGGTATCCGAATCACCATCTGTGTCAGAGTCGGTATCCGCGTCTGTTCCACCGCCGTCATCGGATCCACCACATCCGAGTTGGCTGATCAGTAGTACTGTGATGCAAAGGGTTAACAGTTGTCTTGTTAAATACTTCTCCACTTAATTCCTCCTTTTACCAGTTTAAAAGCAACTGACTATACCACTTGCAAGAATCAATATAAATACACCGCTAGTAAATAATTTTCAACTAGGCGGAATCATTTCAGAAATGATGGATTGTCAAATATCCAACAACAGGGGTTAAATCGCTATTTTTGCCTCGGCCATTCTCGGGAAGGGATAAACCTCGTGCACGTCTTTTAGGCCCAATATGGCGAATGTCAGCCGCTCGATGCCAAACCCCGCCCCTGCGCAGGTGATCTTTCCACCGTTTTCGTCTAGAGAGGAAAACAACTCGAAAAACGGGGCAAAATAGGCGAGCGGGTATTTGAGATCCATCATGCGCTGCTCCAAATCCCCGATGGAGCGGGTTCGCTCAGCACCAGATAGACACTCGATGGGATAGGGGTTGTCCCCAAACGGCGGTATCACCACATCGTAGTTCAAAAATCGCCCCAGGGCGCTATCATAACAATCATAGGCTTCGCGCTTGAGATTGACGATGAGGAACGGCGTTTCACCCACTTGCTTGGCAGCCCATTTTTCCACAGCGTCGTCGTCTGGCAAGCCTTGGGCCTGCTTGACCTCAGCAGCGTCGAAGATAGTGAGACCATCGCTCACGTCGTGCAATGGTGCACCTCTGAGTGCTTCGATCGTTTGGCCATGGCTGTCGTTCAGATAGGCGTAGAGCCGCTGCATCAGCTCAGAAATCACGCCGATCATCTCCTCGTAGGTGGCGTCCCGCTTTTCAAAGTCGACCTGCATGAATTCACTGGTGTACTTGTAGTCCTTTCGGCCGATGCGCATCTCCATCCGCACATTGGGCGAGGCCCAAAAGACCTTGCCCGCCTCGGAGAGCATGACCATCAGGATTTTTTGTAGGATCAGCGATTGGGTGACCGACACCTCAGCTCCATAGTAGTTGATGCGCGCTGGATAGGTCCAGTGATTGAGCGGATCTGTGCACCCGGCGAGCATGTAAATCGGTGGGTGCACATACCCCCTTGCAATCAGCTCTGAACATAAAAAATGCTGAATTGCCGTCCGAATCTCGAGGATCTTCCGCAGCCGCGGATTGACCAGCGCCTGACGCACCTGCTCCAGCGCTGCCAATACGTGGGGGTCGTCCAAATTAACCGGCTCAATGCGTTGAACACCCAGGGTCAATGGCACGTGTCGCTTGCCAATACCAGCCTGTCTGCTTTGAATTTCTGTCATTTTTTTCTCCTGTGTCGCGCGATACCCCGCTCTGATTTTGGGAGACATTTTTCTGTGACAATATGATTACTATAACAAATTATTTATGTCAATTTATTAATAATAATTTCTTAAAACTGTTAATAAGTTCATAAAAATGCGTTTTTGGACGACATAATATCATTCACACACCAAACAGTGGATGAGCGCCTCGTAATTTCCATACCCAAATGGCCCTTTTGAGGGCAAACCCATCCCCCCAGCCCCTTTCCTGCGAGGGAAAGGGTGAGGCAAAAGCAATCTGAATCATTGGATTATTTGGTTCCAGCCTCTCTGGTGCAGAGAGGCTGGCTGGCAAGCGGTTGTCAGTGATTTAGCAAATATGCAGTTTTCTTTTGGTGTGGTACGTAGTAGGGGGTTGGGGCAGTCTTCTATTTCATTTAAGAGCAAAGGAGAGAGGGAAAGATGAAAAGAAAATGTGTAGGTGTCTTTTTAGGTGTTCTCGTTTTAGGTTATTTTTCAGCCCTCGGTTGTGAGGAAGTAGATCAAGCGCCAGAAATGGCGGACACCCCTTGGGATGCGGTGACCGACGAGAGCGATGCCGAACCAGACGATTTTATCGGGTCATCTGAGTTTGAAGTGGCGCTCGATGAAGATGATGTTTTGGACGTGCCAGATACGATCAACGCGCCAACGCTGGAGAAGATGACGGTGGGGGAATCGCAGGCAGCCTACGGTAGGGCCACATTCCAGGTCTGCGTTAAGTATCAACCCGATTATGAAGACGTGGGCGGTGGTGAAGACTGGTGGACGTCGAATGCGGCTCAAAAAGCGCGGGGCATTCGCATTCGCATTACGTTGACCACCAACAGCCTCGGGGACGATCTCTACTACGGCTACGTCAGTAGAGACACGGGCTGCACCCCGACCATGTGGGTCAGTTCGACAGGCAGGTACAACATCCGCGCCTATTCCCAGGCAAAGGTATCTCCGACTGCGGACAATTTTATCTACGTGCGCAAACCCACGGGTAGCTACTCCCGTTACTGGAAATACCTGGCTCAGAATGTCTCACCGGGCATGAAGACCTATACCTGGGTCAACAACAGCAAGTACTCAGAAGACGTGGTAAACATCGCCGCAGCTGCGGGTTACTCTGTCAACAAGCGCTATGGCGGCCTGTCCGGTGAAAGCTTTCACATCTACAACGCGCGGTGTGAGTTTGATCCCAACCAGGGCAGTTGTTACGAAGACGATGCTGGCGCCAACCTGGGCCTATCCACCCCCGATGCCCTATTTATCTCGCCCAGCGGCAGGGAGCGGAAGTTCATCATCGCACACGAGGTGGGCCATGCCGTGGGTGCCAAGCGCGAATCCCCAGCGGCCGAGCCGGACATCGCCTCTTGGTCCGATCCCACCTGCGGGGAGCTGGGATCGAGCAGCCATGAACTGACCAGCAAGGAATACCAAAGCACCGCAGCCAAGGAGGGGTTTGCCCATTTCTATGCTGCCTCGGTCTGGAATGACAGCGCGGATACCCGCTGCTGGTTTGGTTACTACAAACGCGTGGATCACGATCTGGACGGCACACCGACAAACAATCCATGGGTGAGCTGCGAGAACGGTGGGGATTATCTCGACGACGCAGGGTGTGCTGCTGACGGCTTTGGTACGGAATATGATTGGATGCGATTTTGGTGGGATATTTTTACAGACGTGGATATAAGCTTTGGCAAGATCGCCGATGTGTGGGATAGGGCCAACTCCCATACTTGGAACGACGTGCCTGATCCGTCAGATCCCAACAACAATCCCTACGAACGCATTCGGAATGGCTTTTACCAAGAGGTGGGCGGAGACAGCTACTTGATGGGCCGTTTTGATGTGTACGCCAACTACAACGGGGTCAATCGTTAACAGCCCCTAGTTATGGGCTTTCATGGCTCTTGAAAAGTAGCCGCCTGTGAGTGCGTCCAGGGCTGCGGTCAACTCGGTAATTCTAAGGGTTAGCTCGACCTGTTCCACCAAGTCTATTGGTGGTTCAAGCATTTGTTTTATTTGAAGTTTTCTCCTTTCGAAATAGTATCCAACAAGGGACATGAGCACGGCCTCCCGTCGCGATGCACGGTCAGCCAGCGCATGCCAAACCCGAACTTCATCGGCGTTAAAGATGAGCTCGTCGAGACGCCACTGGGCCCATACCTGAACCCCGAGGTCTCGATCCGTGTCCGCACCCCACCGATCCGGCTCGTCCTGGTACCGGTCCAGAGATTCATCTCGCTCCAAATCGTGGGCAAAAACGACTTTTACCGTGGGTAGCATGGCAGCCCGGTTGGGCGCGCTGCGCCACCTACTGGCAGTGTCGAGATCCGCGTCTTGATACCTCAATGCCGCCTGCTTGAGCTCTGATAAGCTCGGCTCAGTTGAAAAGCGATGGAGCACCTTTTGGATACTGGGTGGTTGAGGTTTTAGCACTTTTGGCGGTGTTGGCGATGTTGAAGGCTGGGGAGACTGGATCTCAATTTCGGGTGCGATAGCGGGTTCCTGTGCCTGCGCCTGATGCGCACCGGCCAGGACCAACCCGGCAGCGACTGCCAATGGGGCGTATCTCATTGTTCCTCCTTCCTCGGATCAATGCCAGTGGCGATGTGAATCAGTTCGGCGATCCGATTTTTTTTCGTTTCAAGCACAGCGCGCTCATATGGCGTGAGCACCTGGGTAGATGATCGACACAGATGTTGCCAATCCCTCCAAAGCCCTGTCACTTGGTTCAGCCGCTGATCTTTCAGCTGCTGCCATTTGCTTTGTTGTGCATGGCAGGGGGGGTGAACAATGGGATCGATCGACCAGGTAAGTTGGATCCCGATATACACCGATACCATGCCACCTGCGCTGGCGATTGTTTGATCTCCTACTATCCTTTGAACGCTCCCCCGACCCCAACTGAAAAACAAGCGGGTTCGGGGCAAGGGGGTGAACAAAATCCGTGAACACGGTGGTGGGCCTGGAAATCCAAAATTTCTATCGAGGATTCGGGCAATCGGGTCCACGACGTGCATCGAGGTATCGAAGTGGGTTGGTGTGAGCTTTGCCGTGTGCGGACCGCTGGGCCCCCTATGGGTTCCCTGCCACAGGCGCCCATGTGCATCGACTGCCATGTCTCGGACCTGTAGGGGATGCCAGGATCTGCCTTGTTTCTCTAACCAGCCGTTGTTTTCGGTTCGAATTATCACTCGTTCGCTACGGTCGATCACCACCCGTACCACCCGAGAAGGGGGCACTGGGAATATCGCATCGACGTTTCCTTTGCTTGAAGTGCGCCAAATTGTGCCGCGATTGGCGACAATAACCCCAGCTGTTTGAACCATTGCCCCAATTGCATCGATCGCCCCCAGCCGCCACCACTCGATGCTGGGCAGAGAATTTTTTTCTTTTGAGGCGGTTTTATAAGCTAGGGTAAGTAGGCCTTGGGATGACGGAACGAACAGGGTCTTTCCATCTGTACTGCGGGCAGGTATCCCAGCTTCTCGTAAAGGCCATTTTCTTTGGTCTCGCACAGTTCGAGCCGGCTGCCTAAAGGAAATAAGGGCGTCCTTAGTGGTTGCCCAAAGCACACCTAAATGGTTGAACACAATACCAATTGCACTGATGGGCGCGACCGTTCGTATCCCATTCACGTCGCCGCAATAGAGTGCATCGTCGATAAATGCAGCCCAGGTGCCATCATCGGCAATGGCAAGCCCAATGCGTAAAACAGTGGAATTGCTAAGCGGCGGCGTTTGGGCAGCGCCTGGACCCGGGGTATCTGGCTGAGGTTCCCAATTTATGAGATCGTCTCTTTCCCTGTTTGACGCGGTATTTCCTCCTTCCTGGGGCGGAACAGCCTCATCTTGCAAGAAGTTCAGGGCTGTCTGATCAGGGAGATTTTTAGACAGGTGTGTTGAGTGGGGTAAGCGGGATATGCGAACCCATTCTTCTCCACTGTTATGGGTCATCCAGACGGTGCCGCTGACCAAAGCTGCGCCTATATCGGGGTTGGTCGGTGCACATGCGATGGCGTCCACCTGGCCAGAGGGCGTAATGGCGGCTGCATTTTCGCAAATCAACATCGCGATGATAAATACCTGGGATTGCACTGTGCGCTTCATGAAGGGTCTATCGGACGGTGGGGTCAGTTGGTTTCCAAATTTGGCGAAAAAATACTATACTTTTCTATTGATGAGTGGTTTTAGCGTCAGCAGCCTGTTCGGTCTCACCGGACTCGTGGTCGTTCTCTTTCCCGGAGGGGTCGTTGCCCAAGCCCAAAACCAACGCTCGGATCAGGTCCGCAGCGAGCCTCAGGTGCTGGCGTCAACAGATGAGAAGACCGGACAGAGAGATTTACCACTCGAGGCGCGTGCTTTGGAAATGGCAGGCGTTAAAGGGCTCGGCATTTTGCTCGTAACCTCGGATCCTGTGGGGAGCGACGTGTACATTGACGGCAACAAAACCTGCTTCACGCCATGCCGGCGCACCATTCCCCCGGGCAAGTACCGGCTTGTGTTCAAGCACCCAAAAAGGGAAACGTCGGTCGTTGAGACCGAAGTAACCACGAGCGAGCAGATACAAGTTCACGTCATACTGGGGGAAAAAGCCCCGTGGAAGCTGATCCTGCCGACCTACTTTGTGGGGGCTATTTTTACGTTAGGCGGTCTTTCTTCGATTATTGTGCACGAGAATCCAAACCTAGGATCCTCGGACGTACCTGCTGACGAACACCGATTTCACCGCAACTTGGGCATCGCATCTCTTGCCATCGGCATTCCACTCCTAGCGTTTGCCACTTATCTCTCGTTTGTCGGTAGACCTGGCCAGGTGCGGACATCGATTGCCCCAGGGGACACCGACATTCACCTCATTCCCCTGACGGATCAGGCCGGGACTTTATCAGGGGCTGGCTTGAACGTCACCTGGCGATAGGGCGTCGGCGCCCCCAACAATACTGACTTTTTTTTCAGCAAAAAATAGACGGTAGGGCTTGCGTCGCGTCAAACATGTGTAATGTTTATAGACTATGAAAAAGGGGGCGAGGCCTAAATGAACTTCAGTGATCAATCTCCGGTATTCTGTGACAATTGCCCGACACTGGCCCTGGCCGAGCTAGATGATGCACCACTTTGCGAAAGTTGTCTTCTCAATGCATTAAAAGGATCTGAAGATCCAAACATCTTACGAAAGATAGCCCCCCTTGGCGCAATTCCAGATGTGCACCGACCTGCCGAACTGGTATCACCTGGTTTTGAAGCTGCCTAGTAAAAACGTGTCCAAATAGGTCTCACCCTTCAACTACAACAACGAATGCGAGAACACCGGGCCAGGCCGCTTCCTTGGCCTACTACATTTCTTCGAGTTTGACAGTCAGGCTCTTTGGCGTGAACGGCGGCATGGATACCGTCTGAATTGGGGCGCCGCTCGCGTCCTCAAAGGTTAGCCCGGCGTAGGCATAGGTCGCGTCAAACAAGGCCAGACCGATGGGGTGGCCCAGGGTAGGAGAATGGGAAGCGGCCACTATTTTTGCCACCCGTTCACCCTGGTGGTAAATGGATCCGCCCAGGGCCACAGATGCCTCTGGCACCACTGGCATGACGCCGACGACCTTGGTCTCAAGCCCGGCAGCACGTCGCGCCATGATGGCCGCCCTGCCCCGAAAATCATCGCCGCTGAAGTCGATCATCCACTGGAGTCCCAGGGGAAGTGGATCCCGAACAGCCGCACCCTCGCTGTAAATGCAGAAGAACCGACCGTCCAACCGCAGCCCGAGGTGGGTATCTGCCCCGATATGCTCAAGCCCGTGTGGCGCACCGGCCGCCTCGATCCGTTCCCAAACAGCTGCTGCACTGGCCGCTGGAACGAGCAACAAATACCCGAACTCCGAGGTTTTCCCACCGCGGATCACCTTGATGTCAACACCCTCGAGCTCATAGGTTTCGATGGACAAATACGGGAGGCCCAGAATATCTGACCCAAACAGATCCCTGGCCACGGCAAATGCCTGAAAGCCATCGAGTCCAAAAAGCGCCGTCGACTCGGAGATGTCCTGAATGCCTGCATCCTCAGCGCCCAAGCCCTGAAGTACAGTCCGCGTGGCCCTGTCATCGATGAGATTCTCACCAATGACGATGAGCTCCTCATCGTCGTTTGCGATATAGAGGTCGGATTCTAAAAAGCCGTTTTCATCAGCTGCAAAGGTATGGAGCACCCGTCCAAACCGGATACTTGCCACGGATCCGGCGGCATAGGTTTCGAGCATATCGAGTCCGGCCTCAGGCATCTTAAATCGCGATGTAAATGAAAAATCGGTGAGCCCCACCGCATTTCGTACCGCACTGTACTCGGCCTCAAAAGAGGTAAACCCAGCAGCTACCTCAACCCCGCCCCACTGGGCAAACCTCGCACCTCTGGATGCCAGTATCACTCGAATCGGAGAGGTTCTCATGACGATCCCTCCACAGCGCCCCGCGTTTCCAAAACATAGTCGGCGATCGAATTGATGGATCTCAAGATGGCGATGTTGTCTTCCTCTACCTTGACGTCAAACGCGTGCTCAATGCCCAAAATGACCTCGAGCGCATCCAGGGAATCCAGGCCGAGGCCAGAGCCTAGCAGGGAAACATCTTCGTGCAGGTCTTCTGGTTCATAGGACAGGTTCAGGCGCGTAATCAGGTCTTGCTTGATGATCTTCAAAATGTGGGCGCGCTGCTCAATCGCGCGCTTTAGCTTTTCATCCATAATTCCTCCACACAAAAGCGATAAGTACACAAAAGCAGTGCAATTGTCTATTGACCCATTCCCTGACCACGGCGATGCTGAGGCCATGAGTAGGGAGAAAACAGTCGTCGTTGCGATGAGCGGTGGGGTGGACTCCAGCGTAGCAGCGGGCTTGCTGAAGCAAGACGGGTATATTGCCATTGGTGCCACACTGCGCTTTCATCCCTGCGACGAAGAGACCGACGTCAGCTGGTGCTGTGGCCGAGGCGCTGTGGAACAGGCCCGGGCGGTCGCAGGAAAGCTGGGCATTCCCCACTATTCGGTGGACTGCGCTGATGCGTTTGCAGCACGGGTACTCGAGCCGGCTTGGCGAGCATACGACCGGGGACGAACCCCGAGCCCGTGTATCTTGTGCAACCGGGACATCAAATTCGAGATGCTCCTGGACCTGGCCCACAAGCTCGGCGCCAATAAAGTCGCCACCGGCCATTATGCCCGGCTGAATCGCGATCCTGACACCCACGACCCCATGCTGCTGCGCGGGCTCGATCCATCAAAGGACCAATCCTATTTTTTGTTTTCCCTTACCCGGGACCACCTGGAAGCGGCTGTGTTCCCGCTAGGAGCGTATCGAAAACAAGATGTCCGGCGCGTGGCCAAATCCCTTGGTTTTTCAAACGCGGATCGCCCGGAGAGCCAGGACGCGTGCTTTTTTCACCGCGAAGACGGATTTGCTGAGACGCTCCGCCGAAGATTTCGCGCACCAGCGCGGCCAGGTCAGGTGGTCGATCCTAGTGGTCGACCCTTGGGCACCCACGAGGGCATTCACAGGTTCACCATTGGCCAGCGAAAGGGTCTCGGCATTGCACTTGGAAACCGGGCGTACGTGACCAACATCGACGCAGACAGGGCCGAGGTGACGCTTAGCGACTCACCTGAGGCGATCCAGTCGAACCGGCTGGTGGCTACGGACGTCACCTGGACAGGAGATGTCACACCTGCACTACCGGTGAAGTGTCGCGCCCAAATACGCTACCGCCACAAAGCCACAGATGCAACTGCCGCCCTGCTTGAAGACGGGCGACTCGCCGTTGTTTTCGATACACCCCAAACCGCGATCGCACCTGGGCAAGCCGTGGTGCTATACGATGGAGATCAGGTATTGGGAGGTGGGTGGATCGACAGCCGCGAGTAATATGCGACGGTTCTAAGTTGGACGCTCTAAAGGCCCACTTCTTCTTCGCAGGTGTTGAGGGAATCGCCGCAGGGGCAGCCAGCGCCCCGTTGCTCGAGGGGAACGAATTTGCAGCCCTGTGGCCCGCAGCTGCGGCCGATGTAGTTTGCCCGCGGTCTGTAGATGGTGGGCTTGGGCTGGGCTTCGGCGCGCTCCTCCTCGATGTAGTGGGCGCACCATCCGGCTGTTCGGGATACGGCGAAAAATGCAGGATAAAATACATCTGAGAGCCCCAAGGCGCTCAGCACGGCACCGGAGAAAAAATCCACGTTGGGGTAAAGTTCGATCCCCTTCATTTCCTTTAATAATCGCCTGGCCGTTTCATCTACCTTGAGTGCCAAGTCAAACCAGCGCTGATCCCGCGTGCCAGTGAGGGTCTGTTCGGCCACCTGCTTGAGAACAATGGCCCTGGGATCGATGACTTTGTACACCGCGTGCCCCAAGCCCATGACTCGCTGGTTGGTGTCAATGCGATGTCTCAGCCACGGCTCTACATTGGCTTCGTCCCCGATATCTCGCAGCATGTGCATCACTCGGGCGTTGGCCCCACCGTGAAGGGGACCGCTCAATGCGCCCACACCAGCCGCTACCGATGCGTAGAGGTGGGCCCGGGTAGATGCGACCTCCCGCACAGCAAAGGTGGATGCGTTAAAGGTATGCTCTGCATGTAACACGAGCAAAATATCCATCAGATGGGCCTCGGCCAGGGTTGGGTCCTTGCCCCACAGGGCTTTGAGAAAGGCAAATGCGTGGGATCCCTCTTGGTCAATAGGGGGCGGATCATGCCCCTGACTCAGATGGAACCATGTGGCCACCACCGAAGCCGTTCGAGAAATCAACCGCAAAGAGGACGTGACCCTATCGGATCGCTCCTTGCCTCTCAGGTCCGGATCCGCGTCAGCCAAGGCAGCTATGGCAGACTGCAGCACATCCATGGGATCTGCATCTGCTTTTCTCGTCTGCAGTTGTTTAACCACAGCAGTGGGCAGTGGTCTGGCCTCCCGCATGATATCCTGGACGTTCTTGAGCTCGTCCACTGTGGGTAGTCTCCCCATGAGCAAGAGGTAAACCACCTCTTCATAGCTCGTATTTGCGGACAGGTCTTGAATACTGTAGCCCCGATATATCAACAGGCCGTTTTCACCGTCGACTTTGCTTATCTTTGAATCGGCGACTGTAACTCCCCTGAGTCCGATGTTTTTCGTTGCACCCTCGCCCATGGTCCATACCTCCTATCTCGCTAAGAGTTTATCGCTTCTACGACTGCTGCGCCAAAAGCGTCTGTTCCCAGCACTTCAATATGCTCCCGCTTGGCGGCCAGATCAGTTGTCATGCGACCGGATTTCAGCACAGCAGCAACGCTTTTGTCGATGCGCGCTGCGGCGTCGTGCCAGCCGATGTGCCTGAGGAGCATGGCACCTGAAAGCATCATTGAGCAGGGGTTGGCGATACCCTTGCCAGCAATATCAGGTGCGGTGCCGTGGGTGGCTTCGAAAACTGCCATACCATCGCCAATATTTGCGCCCGGCGCGATCCCCAGGCCCCCGACCTGCGCAGCGCAGGCATCTGAGAGGTAGTCTCCGTTCAGGTTGGGCGCGGCAATAACGTCGTATCGGCTCGGTCGCAGTAAGAGCTCCTGAAACATGGCGTCCGCAATAACGTCGTCCAGAACCACCTTGCCCGGTGTAAACGGGACCTCTTGCGAAGGTAGATCGCAGGCAGCGATAGCCGTATTCGGGAATGCCTCAGCAGCCAGTTCATACCCCCACCTTCGAAACGCGCCCTCTGTTTCCTTCATAATGTTGCCCTTGTGCACCATAGTCACCCGGCGGCGTCCGGTATCTAGGGCATAATCGATTGCCGCCCGGATGAGCCGGCGGGTGCCATGTTTTGAAATAACCTTAATACCGATACCTGAGCCTGGCCGAACGTTACAGTTCATATCCTTTAACAATTGTTCGACCCGTTGGCAGTCGTCGGATTCGGCTGCGAACTCGATGCCGGCGTACACATCTTCGGTATTTTCGCGAAAAATGACCACATCGAGGGCTTCTGGATTCACTACCGGCGCTACCACGCCGTCGAAATACCTCACCGGGCGAACATTGGCGTACAGGTCAAGTGCCTGGCGCAGGGTCACGTTGATGGATCTGTGCCCGCCGCCGACCGGGGTCATGGTAGGGCCTTTGATGGCCACCCGATACTCGCGAATGGCATCCAGTGTCTCGTCTGGCAGCAGGGCATGCCCACTTGCCAGTGCCTTTTGGCCTGCCAGCACCTCTATCCATTCAATGGTGCGATTTTTCCCGTAAGCCGCTGCCACAGCAGCATCGAACGCCTGCCTGGCAGCTTGCCACACCTCCTCACCAATGCCATCTCCAGGGAAAAATGGAATTTTGGGATGATGGGGTACGATCAATTGCCCGCTCGTATATGAGATTTTCTTTATCGTCTCTGCCACAGCCACCTTCCTTTCGCTGCCTGTTCTCGCTTGGGAACAGAAAGCCAAATAATCATTGCGAAAAGAGATATTTGCAATACATGATCAAAAAAAGGGGCAACTTGGCAGCAAATACGAGCGGAAATAGGCTAGAAAAACCGATGTGAGGGAAAAATGCCGGAAATGATCATTCTCGTCGATGAAAATGATAACCAGATAGGCACAGGGGAAAAAATGGCTGTTCACCGGGCAGGCGATCTGCACCGATGCTTTTCCATTTTTGTCTTCAGCAGCAGTGGTCAGGTGCTGTTGCAGAAAAGAGCAGCGCGCAAATACCACTCTGGTGGTTTATGGACAAATACATGCTGCAGTCACCCGAGGGATGGAGAGGAGCTCAGCCAGGCGATTCACCGAAGGCTCGTCGAAGAGATGGGATTCGACTGCGACCTTAAAGAGGTATTTTCGTTTATATATCGGGCCGAGCTCGACCATGGACTCATTGAGCACGAGTTTGACCACGTCTTCGTTGGCATCTACGACGGTCCGATTCGCCCCAATCCAGAAGAAGCAGACGGTTATGAATGGCGCTCAGTCCCCGTGGTAGCGCAGGACATGCGGAAAAATCCGCATCAGTACACGGTTTGGTCGATAATTGCCTTTGAAAAACTACTCGAAAAGGCCCCGCATCTTCGAAAGGGTACTTCCCAGTAGGGCGGCAGTTTATCTATCGCCAAAAAGCCAGTAATGACGGGATATTGCGGTGTGGGATAAACCCGCACCCCACCTCGCTCTGCTTGCCGTTCTGACTCTGGCACGTCTGTCCAACCTGCGAAATAGGGTCAAGAAATTGCAATGCCCCTTGACAGCGGGCTACACTTCTCTTGTGGATGGAGCGACAATACATCGTGGCCGCTTAATTGAACATAAGGAATGATACGGAAGGATCTAGCGCTTTTCAACGAAACGGTTCCCCAACAATGAGACGCAACGACGGATTCAAGATAGTCATCGGCGATAGCTGGCGAGCTGGCCTGCCAATCCAATCCGACCACACCGTCTCTGGCCGGGGCCGGGTCGATTACGGTCAAATCCGAGATGTCGTTGATATTGTTGTAGAGGGTTCGAGCATCTGCGGCAGAACAGATGCGGATTCTGTTTTCTTCTTGATTCGAGATTTGCTAAACGGTGTGCAAAAACTCAAAAGTGGCGAGCCAGTTGCGCGCATCAGCTTTTACGAAGGCCCGTTTGAGCTCGTCTTGTTAAAATTCCGCAGCGCTGTTTTTGTTACCTTTTACCGATCTGGCAGGCGTCCCCAAGTCATCGTCAAGGACCGCAAGGTCGGATTTGAGGCGTTAAAAACAGGCGTCATGGCATCTGCCCTTCAGCTGCTCACACAAGCAACCGCAGCAGACAAAGAGGCAACGCGAGATCCCCTTATTTCGGAGATCAAAACCCTGTACGAGGGGCTTGCCAGACCCATTGAAGCCCCATTCACGCGTGAGGACACAGGGGTTCCAGACACAAAGACAATCAGAAGTACGCGCTGGCGCACCCCGCGCAGCGAGGAGAGCTTCTCGTTTGGATTTCAGTTTACCGCAGCGCCGACTGACTTGCACGCGCCGGTAAAACCGAGGGGCAGCGACCTTTTCCCCCTCCTATTCAAGGGGGAGCACGTGGTCCACGCCCGCGGCCGCAGGCGGGTGCTGGGCAATGGGTTTCTCTTTTTGCAGACCGAGCGGCTGCTCGCATCCCTTCGTCAGCTGCTCGCCGCCTGGGAGGAAGGCCGTCCCATGAGCGTACGCCTCATCAGCGATGGCCTGATTGTGGGGGTGCGCTTGGGCAGCGACGACGGTTTGGTCGTCAGCTTGATGGATAGCTCCAAGGAAAACGCGATCGTCGTGCTCACCGATTTGACCCCCTGGGAATATGCCGAGGCCGTGCTCGGCGTGGCCCGGGAGCTTCGGCGCCTGATCGTAGAAGTGGATCCTGCGCAACGCCGAAACCTCCGACTGGAAATGTTCAGCCGTGAAGTGCGGGCCCTTGCCAATTGGGTCAAGGAACAGCAACGGGGCGCGGTTATTAACGAAGACATCGAACGATATCGTAAACTCGCAGAGCAACGCCGGACCAGTGATGCATCCGTACTGATCGGAGAGGCGAGCCGGCTTAGATTTCGTGAAGAGTGGCGTGTTGAAATCGAAGCACCCGACCTGACCGGCACAACCCTCCACGGCGACGTGGCGATCATTTCCGCACGCGGGGCAGTCCACGGTATCGATACCAAAAGCGGGGCCATTGCCTGGCGTCGCGAAACAGATCGGTCAGACGCGCGGTTTCAGATTGCCGGGCCAGACGGCCTCGTGAAAGCCACACCATCCGGTGACATCGAGCTCATTGATTTGTTTACAGGGGTGCTGAGATGGCGGACCACCCTATCGCCCCGATCAGGGGGCGCCCCGGTTGTCCTCGCCATGGCAGACGGCCCAGCCCCAGGACTCGTCGTGGTTGCCGAGCAAGACCGAAAAATCGTGGCCCTGGATATGCGCAGCGGGGAACCGCATTGGCGATTCAGCACAGCGCGCGGTGGTCAATTTGCACTTCGGCGCTATGGTCGACTCCTCTACATATCGAGCAACGACAGTCATTTCAACGCCGTTGATATTGAAGATGGCTCCCTTGTCTGGCGGTTCACGGATCGGACCCGCTTTTGTGCCCCCCCGGCAATTCACGGCGATACATTGCTCGCCGTGGGCGGACGTCCAGGTCGCCCGGAGGGACGTATTTACGCGCTCAACGCGTTTAGTGGCGAACACCTCTGGGATCTACCCCTCGAGGGGGGGGCAGTGACAGCACCCATTGTCGCAGATAGCGTCGCCCTGGTGCCGATACGCATCGGTCGGCGATGTGAATTCGCCGGCATCGATGTGGATCAAGGAGAGGTCCTCTGGCGACGGGATGCAACCGGATGGGCTGACACGTCCGCACTCATGGCCCTGGATAAGCAGTTCATCGTCAATTCTGCCGGCGGTGTGATTCGGGCGATCGATGCCCATGCAGGCGGAGAAACGTGGACCACGGTCCTGGGCCCCACCTGTTCAGAGGACGTTCCGCTGAACTTAAAAATCGCCCTGCGAGGCGGCATGTTGTTTGTTCCCGCAGACACGGTCTACGTGGTAAGCCCAGAAACCGGCCATGTCATTCACTCCCTCGGGGGAGAGCCGCCTGTGCCAGATCTGTTGCAAGTGGATGCGAACTGTGCCGTGTTCGTGGCCGAGGATTCCGGCCATATGGCCATGTATAGCCTTTCGAGCCGCCTAGCCGTGGTACCTGAATAGTGGGATCAGTTTACGGTCCAGCGTCAAACGCGAATCCGCTGTCGCCAGGATCCTGAGCGCAACACACGGGTGTCTCGGCCGGACATCCGAACGGGGCGGAAAAGGCCCCGGTGCATTCCTCTTCGCTCGCGACACATTCCAAATTGTCTATCAAGGGTAAGGCCTCTGCTATTTTCGCACATTGGTCGTTATTAATGCAGCAGTCGAGCCCTTGTTTGCAGTTGAATTCAAGGCTGACGAGGGACATTTCAGATCCCAGGCCACCCTCGCATTCAGCACCGGCCTGTACGCAGACGCCTTCAACAACGTCAATTTCAAAGATAAATGTCGTTTTCCCAACACACGGATCCCCTAAATCAGCGTCCGTGTCTGTATCTGTATCTGTGTCGGTGTCGGTGTCGGTGTCGGTGTCTGTGTCGGTGTCTGTGTCGGTGTCTGTATCGGTGTCAGTGTCGGTGTCTGTTCCCGTGTCTGCTTCTGCGTCGTCATCCCCACTGCCACAAGATAGCATTGAGATGCTGCCCAAGAGTATGCTTAGTAGCATGACTTTGAATTGAAACTTTAGTTCCATTTTACTGTCTTCCTTTCTTTAAACCTTGCCTGCTGCAAATCTTCATCGCAATTACCGGGGACTGAACGTATCATCAATCCGGATAATAAAAAAGAACACCAGCGCACACAATTTTAGATGACCACGATAGGTTCACACCCAAACTCGATGCTGACGTCCGTGACTTCTCCAGCTATTAACATATCACAATAGTCACCTGTAAATTCAACCTGTTCCTTGAGCAGTTCATTTACCCAATGCCATCCGTTCTCTCCGTTCGGATCCATTGGCACAGCCTCGCCATCAAAGTATAGATTGACCTCATTGTAATCTACATTCGGCCCAGCATAGGGCACCTCAAACACACACGAGGTCACGACCGATGCTATTTGCTTGAATATCTCCTCCAGCTCCTGCTGACTGTTGGCGTTGAAGTAGGTGTCGAACGGGGTGTTGCCCGACGCGGCGATGGCATTTAGTTGGGCCTCATCTGCACCCTCCCCGTAGCCGATGGCAAATACCCTGGCGTCATGACGCGTCACAATCTCAGTTGTGATTTCGGTCAGTTGATCTACAGCAGATTGCTCCTCTACCGGAGCGCAGTTGTCTTTTCCATCGGTAATGACAATCACAACGCCTGATACGTCGTCGGCTTCAATGCCACCGGGCCGCAGGATCAGCCTCTCCAGGCCCGCGATCAGGGGCGTACTGATCCCTACTGTCACGCCTCTGGGCGTGGAGGCCCATTCTACAATCATCAACCGGGAATCCGCACCACCTAGGGCCACTTCTGGCGAGGGACCCACTTCGCAGCGGTCTAGGTCAACAGCGCCGGCTTCGCCACTTGGAAATGCGGCCAGGCCAAACAGGTTGTAATTGTTTCTATCATCCACAACCATGTTGGTTATGGCGGCCATTGCAGCTCCCCACTTGCCTCCCTGAAGCATGCTCACTGAAATGTCCGTGAGCAACATGATCGCTGCCGGTGGGAATTTTAAGAAAAAGTCACTCTCAGCGCAGGTCTCCTCCCCGTTTATTTGGGTCGGACATCCAAAGGTCGCCTTTACATCTGACACCAAGCCGTCCTGGATTTTCGTGCACGCGGGACCGTAGAACGCAACTTCGGGTTTGTCGTTCTTGGTCCAATCCCATCCGTCTTGATGGGTGCGATCCCGGTTTACAACAACGCCATCAAAATAAAAGTTAACCTTAGTCGGATCTGCCTCTGCACTGGGAGACGCAATGAAATATTTGCACGGCCGTATGGATTTGGCGATCTCGTCGAGTGCGATTTCAAGGGCAGGCCCATCTGCAGCGGGTATATATTCTTTAAAAGAGGACCCGCCGTTTTTGGCGATCGCGTTCAGCTGTAGCTTGGCTTTTTCGGAAATATCCCCAAATCCGATTGGGATCGTTCGAATATGTGAGACATCTTTAAGATCATCTGCAACGCCCGATAGCATATTGGCGGTCGGATTCCCCAAAATCGACTCTGCAAAAGAATCTGCATAGCAGCGATCTTCTCCATCGGATAAAACAACGATGTAATTCGACATCTCTAGGTCGTGCAAGGCTGTCTCGGACGTACCCAAATAGAACTCCAGCGCATCGACCAAGGGTGTAGAGCCATTCCCGGGTGCGTTACCCTGCATCCACGATGTGATATCCTGAGCCGTGCCAGCCCCAACATCTACGATTGGGCCAGGGGATGTCTGGCATTGATTCGTCATGGGCGCCAAGGGGTCTGGAAATACATGCAGCCCAAACTGGGTGGCTGCATTTGCTGGATCGGTTACGATTTTTTCGATGGCACTCGCTGTCTCTATCCATTTGGATCCTTCCATGGAAGCGGAAAAATCGACCAAAAACCCAACGTTTACACCGGCGAGTGTTAAGGCAATGTCCTGCTCATCACAGATTTCCTCATCAGTACTCGTGTCGGTATCGGCATCCGTGTCAGCATCCGTATCAGCATCCGTATCAGCATCTGTGTCCGTATCCGTATCTGTATCCACGTCGCCGGCAGTATTCGAGTCAGTGTCACCGCCTATATCAATCGTTGCAGCTTCCTGGCTTTCACAGCCCAGCAATAAGACAGTGGAAATTACAGCCACAATCGATTGGATGTACTGAGTAGTAGGGGATGTTTTCATATCAATCCTCCATTGTGCAATCCCAAAAAATAACACCTGTATCAACAATGATCTGATCTTTGCCTTTACCAACAAATATTCTTACATAATCTAGAATACTCCTTAGAGTACTCATTGTATCAAATCAAGAAGAAGTTCCCTTTTAAACTCTCTTTTTTGCAAAAATTCTAACAATCAGATGACAAACGGGCAGGGCTGCGGTTTGTATGCGGATTGAGATGGGGGATATGGATGGAGTATTAGGACGGGACTACCACCACCAGGGGAGAATGTGCCTGTAGATGCGGCCAGTAGCCACGACAATCCAAACCTCTTTGGAAGAAGATATGGCAATGCGCTCTACTGGATCCCGTGTGGTTGGATAAAATCTGTACCAATAGGTTGTATCGTATAGGGTGTAGATATCCTCGGTATCTTCTTCAATGGAAAATCCAAAAACGTATTGATACCCGGCGACATCGATGGCGCGATAATCATAATCCCATTGGCTGTTGATCCAGGCGCGGTTCATGTGGCTCCATCCGCCGTCGCCATTTCCGTAGAACACCTTGCCCTCTCCGTTGACAACCCAGGGCTTGCCATCCATGTCCACTGAAATGTCTGTGGCCAGACCGGAAATCCAAATCCAATTATTGCCCACCCGTTTCATGACGGATCCGCCATATTGACTCGTGGACTGGCGGGTCATAAATACTTGTCCGCCGCCACATCCAATATCTTGGGCTGGTGGCGATGTGGAAATCGTTTCCCAATTTCCAGTCACGTCGCCCTTGTAAACAGCGCCAGTGTGGCCCACGACCCAGGGATCCCCGTTGCTATCAGCACAGATTCTGCGCGCGTAAGGGTAGGGAAGGTCGTCCGTAATATCGAACCAATACCCGTCCTCATAGTGGCGAAACACCCGGCCGTCGATTCGAACCCTGTAGACCTCTGCGTGATTGGCGGCCACGTCGATATTATTGGACGTATCCATAAGGGACCAGCCCCACGCTGTTGCCTGCACTTCGGCAGCGGTAAAAACAACCATCGCCGCAAGCAACCCCAACAATGTTCCTCTTCTCTTCATGCGTTACTCCTTATTGTTGAACTGCCCAACACGGGTCGAGGGGCATTGAAAGAAATATGCCAATGCATTGTCGCTGATGCGGCAGCTGCTTGAATTAAACACAACCTATTGCTTTTATTGAAAAAAAGAAGATTCTGCACGCAGTGTTCTAGTTAGCCCAGCATTTGAGTTCCCATATAAAAGTAACCCTAACAGTTGGTAGAACAGGTGCAATTTCAAAGAGGTTACGTAACTTTGGCTTTCCCATTGCCAGAGGTGTTGTAAAAAAACCGTCCCCTCGGCCCTCCCTTTGGCCCCTCCCTGTCCCTCTTTGGCCCCCTCCCCGGCCCTCATACGCGCTAACTTAAGGACGTGGATGCTATGGAGCCCAAAAATGTTCCCAGCGCGCTGCGCTGGGCTGGTATGGGCAACCCCTTCGGGGTTTCCAGAAATCAGAACGATTAAGTTAGCGCCTATGAGGGACAGGGAGGGGGCCAAAGAGGGACAGGAAACTATGGGGAATACCTCGGGCGCCACACTGGGTTTCCTGCTTGGCAATGACTGCTATGCTTATAAGGGCATCAATTTTAAGCTTTTGGGGCCATTGCTTAGGGAAAAAGTGAAACAATTTCGCACCATAGGGCTCGTCGTCCCTATCCTGTGGCTGTGCTCGGACGTATCATACGCAGCCCCTGACCGCCGCAACGAGCTGGGTAGTCCTATCATCCAGACCTACACCCCAAAACAGTACGGTTCGAGTCCCCAGGTCTGGTCAGCCACCCAGGACCAACGGGGCGTGATGTATTTTGGCACGTCCGAAGAAGTCGTGGCATTTGACGGACACAGTTGGCGCAATGTTGGGATTCCCGGCATGGTAGTTCGGGGACTGACCATTGACGAACACGGTACCATATTTACCGGGTCAGAGAATGATATTGGGATGTTGGTTCGAGATGAGGCAGGTAAAATAAACTACACCTCATTAAGGGATAGGTTGCCCGAGCACGAGAGAGAATTACTCCCGGTCTGGACGACCTATGCCACATCTCACGGGGTTTATTTCCAGACCCGATCTAAGATCTTTCGCTGGCATGAGGAGACCCTCGAGATCATCGATCAGCCATTTTACAAGATGTTTGAAGTCGAAGATCGGTTGTACTTGGTCGGCATGGAAACAGGCCTTTATGTTTTGGATCAGGGTAAGATCGTTCGGGTACCCTACTTTGATCACCTCTATAGAAAAAAGGACTTGGGCGATGTGGTGGCCCTACCTTGGCGCGATAACAAGGCACTGATTGTCACAACTGAAAAAGGGATGTTTATCCACGACACGGATCGCTCTCTCGAGTCAGCACGCGCTGCCGAAACAACCCCAATTTCCCATATTGTGCCGTTTAAGACCGAGGTCGATGCATACATCAAGGCACATCGCATCTATTGGGCACTAAAAATCAATGACGCCCAATTTGCCCTCGGTACCCATGGCGGCGGGGTCGTCATCATGGACAACTTGGGAAAGCTGGTGTGCATCGTCAACCACAATCGGGGTTTGGCAAATGATATCGTGCTGCGCCTGTTCCTCGATGGGTTTGGCCATCTCTGGGCGCTCACCAACAACGGCATTTCCCATATCAGCCTCAACTCACCCCTCAGTGTTTTTGATCAGGGAAACGGTATTGAATCCTCTATTCTTTCTGCCCGTCGATATAAAGGAACCCTGTATTTAGGATCCTTTAACGGGGTTCGTGCCCTCCCCCCCTACACAATGAATATTGCGGATGACAGTCACAAATTAGAATGGGTTAAAGGCACAGAGAACCATTACGCCTTTGCGATGTTGGTAAACCAAGGCATATTGCTGAGCACGCTCTACCACAAAATCGTCCAAGTCGACGGCCAAGAAGGTCGAGATCTCATCACCCTGCCCGTACAAGCGATCGCCCTTGCCCAGTCAAAAAAATTTCCCGAAGTCATTTTTGCAGGAACGGGCAATGGCATCTTTGCATTGAAGATATCAAAATCAAACCCATCATTGGACAAGGCGGCAGTGTCTGCTGAAATTATCAACACTGAATCTCTAAACAATATCAAGGGGGAGTTTAGTTCCATCACAGCAGATCAAAACGGCGATATATGGGCCAGTTCTGCAGGCAATTGGGTTGTGCATCTCCATTGGCCAAGTGAGATATTTAGTGACTTAGAGATACACCAATACGGAACAGAAGACGGCCTACCGCCATCTGGGGGGTACTTCGAGTTTTGTATCAATGATCAGGTGCTAGTGCGTACGAATGGGGGACTGTATAAATTCGTTCCGGAAAAAAACGTCAACAGCAGCTCAAAACAAGGGCGTTTTGTACATGAAACGGCCTATGGGAAATACCTGCACGAACAAAGCACTGTCCGTATCTTGCGTATAAAAATGGATCGCAATCAAACCATCTGGGCTGCGGGTTTGAAAGAGTTCGGCAAAATGACCCAGGACGATGCAGGGGGCTATGATTGGGACACCCGCCTATCGAAGCTATTCACTGGAGATATCAGTGATCTTTATTTTGATGATGACGGCACCACGGTTTGGATCCTCGGGTCTGATGGGCTGTATCGCTACGACACGAGAATAGAAAAGGATTTTAACCAGACCTATTACACCCTTATCCGAAAGGTCAAGGGTGGCGATAACAAGGTCATTAATCACGGCGCGTTTGTCGACTATTCAACTGAAAAAAACAGCTATTACCAGGGTATTTCTACTGTTCAATCCCCAAAGGGGATACCAACCCTAACGCATCAAAACAACAGCATTTCGTTTGAGTATGGGGCTACTTTCTATGAAAGGCCTGAAAATACACAATACAAATACAGACTAGAGGGGTTTGACCGGCAGTGGAGCCAGTGGACTGGGGAGCATAAAAAAGAATACACCAACCTGCCTGAAGGCAAGTATCGCTTTGCGGTTCAAGCAAAGAATATTTTCGATCATCTCGGCGAAACAGCCTATTTTCAATTTATCGTTCTCCCTCCTTGGTACCGCACGATCTGGGCCTATATCGGCTACTTTCTCGCCGGCGCGCTGCTGATCGTCGGCAGCGTGAAGGTATATGCGTGGCGCCTGATCGAATCGAGAAAGAAGCTCCAGAAGATGGTCAAGGAAAAGACCAGCGAGGTGGTCCGGCAAAAGGACGAGATAGCCAAACAAAAGGATCAAATCGAACAAACCAACGAGGCCCTGTGGGGTGAGATGGCGCTGGCAAAAAAAATCCAAACCGTGCTCTTGCCCACAACCCCGAGCATACGGGGATTTGAGATCGCTGCCCACACCAACCCGGCAGATGAAGTGGGCGGCGACTATTACGATGTGATCAACCTCCCGAACCGGGATTGGATTGTCATTGGAGATGTCTCAGGGCACGGGGTACCAGCCGGCTTGGTGATGATGATGGTTCAGACCGCCATCCACATGGCTGTTGAAAAATCTAAGGATTTATCCCCATCACAGCTCCTGCAGGATGTCAATAAAGTACTTTATAAAAATATCCAAAAAATGGGCGAAGACAAGTACATGACCATCACCGTGTTTTCCTGCACAAATGACGGCACCTTACAATTTGCCGGCCTACACCAGGACATCATGATCTATCGCGCCGCCCATAAAAAGGTGGAACAGGTCCAAACCAATGGCATGTGGATCGGGATGGTCGATGAGATTTCCAACATGCTCGAAGTCGACGAGATAGCACTCAATAGCGGCGATGTGATGCTGCTATTCACGGACGGCGTTACCGAGGCGGTCGACCCAAACGGTCAAATGCTCGAGGTGAGAGGGCTTGCCCAGGCCTTTTCCGAATTAGGAGACCTATCGGTCGAGGCTATTAAGGATAACATTTTGAAATTGATAGCCGATTATACATACGACGACGATATCACATTGATGGTGATCAAGCGCCAGTGAAACAATGTCCCACCATATGGCTCATCATACCGATGCTGTGGTTGTGGCCAGATCCATCACACGCCACGCCTGACCGCCGCAACGAGCTGGGCAGTCCTATCATCCAGACCTACACCCCTAAACAGTACCACTCGGATCCCCAGGTCTGGTCAGCTGTCCAAGACAGGCGGGGCGTGCTGTATTTTGGTACGTCCGAAGAAGTCGTCGTGTTTGATGGGCACAGCTGGCGCCCCATTGCGATTCCAGGCCGGGTAGTTACCTGAAAACGAAAGGGATCTGCTGCCGGTCTGGAAAACCCATGCCACGTCCCATGGTGTATATTTCCAAACCCGATCTAAGATTCTTCGCTGGTACAACGAGACATTAGAGATCATCCACAAACCCTTTTACAAGATGTTTAAAGTAGCAGATCGACTCTACCTGATCGGCATGGAGCGGGGGGTTTATCTTTTGGATCAGGGCAAGCTCGTAAGGGTGCCTTATTTTGATCATTTCCATAGAAAAAATGACTTGGGCGATTTTGTCGCGATACCTTGGCGGGATAACAAGGCACTGATCATCACCACTTCAAAGGGCATGTTCATCCACGATACAGATCGCTTTCTCAAAGCATCCCGCGTCACAGGGACACCCCCAATGTCCCATATCACGCCGTTTAAGACCGACGTCGATGCATATATCCAGGCGCACCGCATCTATTGCGCACTGAGAATCAATGACACCCAATTTGCCCTGGGCACGCATGGCGGCGGCATCGTTATCATTGACGATGCGGGAAAGCTGGTGCGCATTATCAACTATAACCGGGGACTGGCAGATGATATCGTTTTAGGCATATTCCCAGATAATTTAGGCAGTTTTTGGGCCCTCACGAACAATGGTATTTCCCATATCAATCTCAATTTTCCGGTCAGTGTCTTTGATAAGAAAAATGGTATCAATGCGAATGCTCTCCATGCCCGCCGATACAAAGGAACCCTGTTTCTTGGTGCTTTTGACGGGATCTACTCACTGCCAAAGTACAAGATGAATATTGAGAACGATATTCACACGGTAGAACCTGTTAAAGGCACTGAAAACCACTATGCATTTGCCATGATAATACATCAAGGGATCTTGCTGAGCACGCTTTACCATGAAATCGTTCAAATCGAAGGCCTACACTCCCGGAGTCTAATAACCCTGCCCTCACAATCGATTGCGCTCAATCAATCAAAGAAGTTTCCCAATATTATCTTCGCAGGAACAGGTACGGGCCTATTGGCATTGAAAATCTCAATATCCGGCCCTCCGGCCTCAAGCGGAGAAACGTCAAACGGGAACTCCCGATTCGGATCAAAAAAGGTATCCGCAGAAATCATTGAAAACAAATTGATAAACAACCTCGAAGGGGAGTTTAATTCTATCGCAGTGGATCAAAAGGGCGATATATGGGCCACTTCTACAAAAGACAGCATCGTGCATCTCCATTGGCCAGGTCAAACATTTGACGATTTAGAGATACGTACCTACGGGACAAACGACGGCTTGCCAGCATTGGGTGGGTACGACGTATTCAATGTCGATCATCACCTATTCGCAGGTACCTTTAGGGGCATTTATAAATATGTTCCAGGAGAACCATTTGGTGGGGGGCAACAGCGGGGGAGGTTTGTTTTGGAAACCACCCTTGGGAACCGCTTGGATGAGCGAAGCGGCCGTATCTTGGCTATTGAGAAAGACGCGGATCAGAACCTGTGGGTAGCCTGTTTGAAACACTTTGGCAAAGCCATCCCCAATAACGCAGGTGACTATCATTGGGATACCCGCATCTCGAACCTATTCTCAGGCGACACTATTTCCGATTTGCATGTAGATGATGACAATGTGATTTGGATCCTGGCATCTGAGGGGGTGTATCGCTACGACACGAAAATAAAAAAGGATTTTAACCAGGCCTATTACACCCTCATCCGAAAGGTCATCGACAGCAACCAAAAGGTTATTAATGGGGGCGCGTTTGTCGATTATTCAACTGAAAAGGACGGCTATTATCTGGATGTTTCTCTTATCCAATCCCCTGAGGGCGCGCCGAGGCTAAGGTATCAAAACAACAGTATAATATTTGAATACGGCGCTGCTTATTATGAGAAGCCTGAAAAAAACCAATTCAGATACAGGTTGGAAGGGTTTGATAAGCAATGGAGCCAGTGGACCAAAGAGCATAAAAAAGAATACACCAACCTGCCTGAAGGCAAATACCGCTTTGCAGTCCAAGCTAAGAATACCTACGAGCATCTGGGGCAACCAGCCTTCTTCCGGTTCTCGATTCTTCCCCCCTGGTATCGCACGATCTGGGCCTATATCAGTTATTTTCTCGCAGGCGTGCTGCTTCTTGCCGGCAGTGTGAAATTGTACGCGTGGCGCCTGATCGCATCGAGAAAGAAGCTCCAGAAGATCGTTAAGGAAAAAACCAGCGAGGTCGTGAAGCAAAAAGATGAAATAACAAAGCAACGGGACCAAATCGAGATAGCCAACGAGGCTCTATGGGGTGAGATGGCGCTGGCAAAAAAAATCCAAACCGTGCTCTTGCCCACAACGCCGAGCATTAGGGGATTTGAGATCGCTGCCCACACCACCCCAGCTGATGAGGTGGGGGGCGACTATTACGATGTGATCAACCTCGACAAACAGGATTGGATTGTCATTGGGGATGTCTCGGGACACGGGGTGTCAGCCGGTCTGGTGATGATGATGGTTCAGACCGCCATTCACTCGGTTGTGGCGAGCCTGCGAGATCTATCGCCAACAGCGCTGCTGCAGACAGTGAATAGGGTTATTTATAAAAACATTCAGCAAATGGGTGAAAACAAGTACATGACCATTACTGTGTTTTCCTGCACCAGGGATGGAACATTACAATTCGCCGGCCTGCACCAAGACATCATGATCTATCGGACTGCCCATAAAAAAGTTGAACAGATCCAAACCAGCGGCATGTGGATTGGGGTAACCGACGAGATATCCGAGATGCTCAAGGTCGAAGAGATCGCCCTCAATAGCGGCGATGTGATGCTGCTGTACACCGACGGCATTACCGAAGCCGAAGACCCCAACGGTCAAATGCTCGAAATGAGAGGGCTTGCGCAGGCCTTTTCGGAATTTGGAGACCAATCAGTCGTGGCTATTAAGGATAACATTTTGAAATTGATTGCCGATTATACATACGACGACGATATTACATTGATGGTGATCAAACGCCAGTGAAACAATGTCACACCATGTTGCTTGTCATAGCGGCCTTTTGGCTGTGGTCAGGTCCGTCACACGCCACACATGACCGCCGCAACGAGCTTGGCAGCCCTATCATCCAGACCTACACGCCCAACCAGTACGGATCATCTCCCCAAGTCTGGTCAGCTATCCAGGACCGACGGGGCGTGATCTATGTTGGCACAGCCGAAGAAGTCATCGCGTTTGACGGACATAGTTGGCGTAAGATTCCGGTTTCCGGTAGGATGGTCCGGGGATTAACCATCGACGCAAATGGAACTATATTCACCGGTTCTGAAAGTGATATCGGAATGCTGGCTCGCGATAAGGCGGGTGAACTGCACTACATCTCATTAAGGGATAGGTTGCCCGAGCATGAGAGAAATCTGCTCCCGGTCTGGACAGCCTATGCCACATCCCATGGGGTTTATTTTCAGACCAGAACCAAGATCTTTCGCTGGCATAAGGAGACCATTGAGATCATCGACCAACCTTTTTACAAAATGTTTGAAGTAGCAGATCGGTTGTACTTGATCGGTATGAAAAAGGGGGTTTATATTTTGGATCAGGGCGAGATCTTCCCGTTGCCCTACTTTGACCATCTGCAGAGGAAAAAAGACTTGGGCGATGTGGTGGCCCTACCCTGGCGCGATAACAAGGCACTGATCGTCACGACCAAAAAAGGGATGTATATTCATGACACAAACCGCTTTCTCGAGTCAGCACTCGCTGCCGAGACCACACCTATTTCTCATGTTGCGCTGTTTAAGACCGAGGTCGATGCATATATTGAAGCACATCGCATCTATTGTGCGCTAAAAATCAACGATACCCAATTTGCCCTCGGTACCCACGGCGGCGGGGTTGTCATCATGGACAACTGGGGAAAGCTGGTACGCATCATCAACAACGTCCGAGGTCTGGCAAATGATATCGTGCTGCGCCTGTTCCTCGATAATTTCGGGCATCTTTGGGCGATCACCAACGACGGTATTTCCCATATCAGCCTCAATTCACCCCTGAGTGTCTTTGATCAAGGAAATGGCGTTAAATCCTCCATTCGTTCTGCCCAACGATATAAGGGAACCCTTTATTTAGGGGCCTTCATCGGGGTCTACGTCCTTCCACCCTATAAAATGAATATTGAGCAAGATAGTCACAAAATAGAATGGATCAAGGGCACTGAGAACCACTACGCCTTTGCGATGTTGATAAACCAAGGCATGTTATTGAGCACGCTCTATCACAAGATCGTTCGAATCGACGGCCAGAAATCCCAGAGCCTCATCACCCTACCCGCAAGTGCGGTCTCCATGGCCCAGTCCAGGAAATTTTCCGATCTCGTTTTTACAGGAACGGGCAATGGCATCTTTGCATTGAAGATATCAAAATCAAACCCATCAATGGACAAGACAACGGTGTCTGCTGAAATTATCAACACTGAGCCTCTAACCAATATCAAAGGAGACTTTAAATCTATTAATAATGATCACAACGGTGATATATGGGCCAGCTCTGTCGACGGCCAGGTTGTCCATTTGCATTGGCCGGGTGAGAACTTTGACGACTTAGAGATATACCAGTATGGGACAGAAGACGGCCTGCCAGTATCTGGCGGGTATTCTGTTTTTTGTGTTAACGATCAGGTGCTTGTGGCTGCGTATGGGGGTATTTCTAAATTCGTTCCTGGGAAAAAAGTCAATGGTCGCCCAGCACAGCGAGGGCGTTTTGTAAGGGAAACGACCTATGGGAAACACTGGTATGAAAGCACCGATCGTATCGAGCATATGAGAATAGATAGCAACCAAACCCTCTGGGCTGCGTGTTCTAAACAGTTCGGCAAAATAACCAGAGACAATGCAGGGGGCTATGAATGGGATACCCGCCTGTCGAGATTATTTGGCGGAGATATTGAAAATATTTATTTCGATGATGACGGCTCGACGATTTGGATCCTTATGTCGGATCGGATATTTCGCTACAACACAAAAGTAGAAAAGGATTTTAACCAGAACTATTATACCCTTATCCGAAAGGTCATGGGCGGCGACAATAGGGTCATCAACTACGGCGCGTTTATCGATTACTCAAATGAAAAGGACGGCTATTACCACGACGTTTCCACTGTTCAATCCCCTAAAGGGATACCGATCCTAAAGTATCAAAACAATAGTGTATCGTTTGAATATAGCGCTGCCTTTTATGAAAAGCCTGAAAAGACAGTATACAAATACAGACTAGAGGGGTTTGACCGGCAGTGGAGCCAGTGGAACAATGAGCATAAAAAGGAGTACACCAACCTGCCAGAAGGTAAGTACCGCTTTGCAGTCCAGGCCAAGAATATTTATGGGCATCTGGGCGAGCCAGCTTTCTTCCGGTTCTCTGTTCTCCCCCCGTGGTACAGAACGATCTGGGCCTATATCGGCTACTTTCTTACTGGCATCGCCCTGCTCGCCGGCAGCGTGAAAGTGTACGCGTGGCGCTTGATTGCATCGAGAAAGAAGCTCCAGAAGATCGTCAAGGAAAAAACCAGCGAAGTCGTGAAGCAAAAAGATGAAATAACAAACCAGCGGGATGAGATAGCCAAACAACGGGATCAAATCGAGATGGCCAACGAGGCCCTATGGGGTGAGATGGAGCTGGCCAAAAAAATCCAGACCGTGCTGCTGCCCACAACGCCAAGTATACGGGGATTTGAGATCGCTGCCCACACCAACCCAGCAGATGAGGTAGGCGGCGACTATTACGATGTGATCAACCTCGAAAACCAGAATTGGATTGTCATTGGAGATGTCTCAGGACATGGGGTACCCGCAGGTCTGGTTATGATGATGGTTCAGACCGCTATCCACTCGGTCGTGAAGAATTTTAAGGGCTTATCCCCATCCCAGCTGTTGCAGGCAGTAAACAGGGTTATTTATCAAAACATCCAGCAAATGGGTGAAAGCAAGTACATGACCATCACTGTATTTTCCTGCACAGATGATGGCACCCTACAATTCGCAGGACTGCACCAAGACATCATGATTTATCGAGCAAACAAAAATGAAGTGGAATTGATCGAGACCACCGGTATGTGGATAGGTATGGTCGATGAGATTTACGACATGCTCGAAGTAGAAGAGATCGCCCTTAACAGCGGCGACGTGATGTTGCTGTACACCGACGGTATTACTGAGGCTGTGGCCCCAAACGGTCAGATGCTGGAAGTAAACGGGCTGGCCCAGGCATTTTCCAAATTTGGAGACCAATCGGTCGAGACTATTAAGGATAACATTTTGAAATTGATTGCCGATTATACATACGACGACGATATTACATTGATGGTGATAAAGCGCGAGTGAAACAACGTCACACCATATTGCTTGTGGTGGCGGCCTTTTGGCTATGTTCAGATCCATCACACGCCGCCCCTGACCGCCGCAACGAACTGGGCAGCCCCATCATCCAGACCTACACACCTCAGCAGTACGCCTCTCATTCACAGGTTTGGTCTGGGGTCCAAGATCGTCGAGGTGTGTTGTATTTTGCCACATCTGAGGCAGTTATTGCATTTGACGGCATTGGCTGGCGCTCGATAGAGATTCCAGGGTCGGTCGTCCGGGGTATTGCCATAGACGACCACGGCACCATATTTGTCGGCTCGGTAAACGATGTGGGGTATTTGGCGCGGGATAGTAAGGGTGAAGTACGATGCATCTCCCTAAAGGATAAGTTACCTGAAAAAGAGAGGGATTTGCTCCCGGTCTGGGCGGTCCATGCTACATCCCACGGTGTTTATTTCCAAACCCGATCTAAACTCCTCAGGTGGCATGAACAAGCCCTAGAGATAATCCATCAACCCTTCTACAAGATGTCCAAAGCAGGGGATCGACTATACCTGCTCGGCCAGGAAAAGGGAGTTTATCTTTTAGATCAGGGCAACGTCGTAGCGCTGCCCTATTTCTCTCATTTCTATAGAGAAAAGGACCTGGGCGATGTTTTCGCCATCCCCTGGCGCGATAACAAGACCTTGATCATCACGACCTTAAAAGGCATGTTTATCCACGATACAGACCGCTTTCTCGAAGCATCCCGCGCCAATGAGACAACGCCTGTCTCCTATATCACCCCATTTGAGACCGAAGCCGATGCATATATTCGGGCGCACCGCATCTATAGTGGGACAAAGATCAATGACGCACAGTTTGCCCTTGGTACCCATGGCGGTGGGGTCGCCATCATTGACGATGCGGGAAAGCTGGTGCGCATCATCAACGGGAATCGAGGATTAGCAAATGACCTGGTTTTTGGTCTTGCACTAGATAATCTGGGCGGTCTTTGGGCGCTCACAAACAATGGCATTTCCCATATCAGCATCAATGCACCGGTCAGTGTTTTTGATAAGCAAAACGGCATTGAAAGCAAGATTATTTCTATTAGGCGATATAAGGGAATGCTCTATTGGGGATCCTATTCCGGCATCTATACCTTGCCGCCGTATAAAATGACAATTGATAATGATATCTATAAGTTAGATATGGTTCAAGGAACTGGCAATCATTACACTTATGCCTTTGTCATACAAAATGGCGTTCTATTGAGCACGCTCTACCACAAGATCATCCAAATCAAAGGTCAAACCCACCGGAGTTTAAAAACCCTGGAAGCGCAGGTGATCGCACTTGTCCAGTCAAAGAAATTTCCAAATCTCATCTTTGCTGGAACAGGCAAGGGCATATCTGTATTGAAAATATCATCACCTGGAGTGTCGGTCTCAAATGATGAGGTATCAGATAACCGTATCTGGTCTGGCAACAGAAACGTATCTGCAACCATCATTAAAAATAAATTATTAGAAAAACTGGAAGGCGAGTTCAATTCTATGGCTGTGGATCAGAACGGTGATATATGGGCGACTTCTGTGGACAAACGTATCATGCATCTCCATTGGCCGGATCAGATATTTGACGATTTAGCGATACGCGAATACGCTATAAACGAAGGCCTCCCCCAAAAGACTAATTTCAATTTATTTCTCATCAACGGTGATCTGATTGTGTCTACGAGCAATGGTCTTTACAAATTTATCCCTGTAGAAAACCCAAATGCCAACCAAAACCGGGGGGCGTTTGTTCTGGAAACGACTTTTGGAAAACCATTCATAAAAAGTGAACACACCCCATTTGATTTTGTATTAGACAGGGATCAAGCACTTTGGGTTACAACGCAAAACGGCTTCGGCAAGATGGTTCGAGACAATGCAGGCAGTTATGAATGGGATACCCGCATCTCGCGCCTGTTCTCCGGCACAACGGGTAGATCATACATAGATGATGATGGCTATACGATCTGGTTCTCCACATCTAATGGGATGTATCGCTATGACACAACAATCCAAATGGATTTTGAACAACCCTATCACACCCTTATCCGACGGGTGATAGGCGGTGATAATGAGATTATCAACCACGGCGCGTTTGTCGATGACGCAACTGAAAAAGACGGTTACTATCTGGATATTTCCATTGCTCAATCCCCAAAGGCAGTGCCTACTCTCGCATATTCAGACAACAGCATCGGGTTTGAATACGGGGCTGCCTTTTATGAACAGCCTGAAAACACCCAATACAGATACAGGTTAGCAGGGTTTGATCGACAATGGAGCCAGTGGAGCAAGGAGCACAAAAAAGAATACACCAACCTACCTGGAGGCAACTACTGCTTCTCGGTTCAAGCAAAGAATATTTTCGATCATATCGGTGAAACAGCGTCTTTTCAATTTGCCATTCGCCCCCCGTGGTACCGCACGATCTGGGCCTATATCGGCTACTTCCTCGCCGGCATTGCCCTGCTCGCTGGCAGTGTAAAGATATATGCGTGGCGCCTGATTGAATCGAGAAAGAAGCTCCAGAGGATTGTCAAAGAGAAAACCAGCGAGGTGGTCCGACAAAAGGACGAGATAGCCGAACAAAAGGATCAAATCGAACAGGCCAACCAAGCCCTATGGGGGGAGATGGAATTGGCCAAAAAAATCCAAACCGTGCTCTTGCCCACATATCCCCACCTAAAGGGATTTGAAATCGCTGCCTATACAAAACCCGCGGATCTCGTCGGCGGTGACTATTACGACGTGATCAACCTGCCGGATCAGGATTGGATTGTCATTGGGGATGTCTCTGGACACGGCGTGCCAGCCGGCCTGGTAATGATGATGGTGCAGACCTCTATCCACTCGGTCTTGAAAAACTTTCAGGACCTATCCCCACCCCAGCTCTTGCAGGCAGTAAATAAGGTTATCTATCAAAACATCCAGCAAATGGGGGAAAACAAGTACATGACCATCACCGTATTTTCCTGTGCCAGAGATGGGACATTGCAATTTTCCGGTTTGCACCAGGACATCATGATCTATCGCGCCAACCAAAAAAAGGTGGCATCGGTCGAGACCAATGGCATGTGGATTGGGATGGTCGGTGAGATTGCCGACATGCTCGACGTCGATACCGTTGCCCTTGAAAGCGGCGATGTGATGCTACTGTATACAGACGGCATCACCGAAGCCGTGGACCCAGACGGGCAAATGTTCGGCACACAAGGGCTCGCTCAAGCACTTTCTGAATTGGGGGACCAACCGGTCGAGGAGATTAAAGACGGCATCTTAAAGCTGGTAGATCCTCTAGAAAATGATGACGACATCACCTTGATGGTGATCAAGCGCCAGTGAAACACCGTTGCACCATATTGATCACCATATCGATGTTGTGGGTGTGGGCAGGTCCGTCACACGCCACGCCTGACCGCCCCAACGAGCTGGGCAGCCCCATTATCCATAATTACACCCCTGAGCAGTACGCCTCTCATTCACAGGTCTGGTCTGGAATCCAAGATCGTCGAGGTGTGTTGTATTTTGCTACATCCGACGCAGTCATTGCATTTGACGGTATTAGCTGGCGCTCGATAGAAGTTCCAGGGTCGGTCGTCCGGGGCATAGCCATGGACGACCACGGCACCATATTTGTCGGCTCGGTAAACGATGTGGGGTATTTGGCGCGCGATAGTAAGGGTGAATTACGATGCATCTCATTAAAGGATAAGTTACCTGAAAAAGAGCGGGAGCTGCTGCCGGTCTGGGCAGTCCATGCCACGTCCCACGGTGTTTATTTCCAAACCCGATCCAAGCTTCTCCGCTGGCATGAGGCCGCTTTTGAAATAATCCATCAACCCTTCTACAAAATGTCAAAAGTCGGGGATCGCCTATACCTGCTCGGCCAGGAAAAGGGCGTTTATATTTTAGATAAGGGCAATGTCGTAGCGTTGCCCTATTTTGATCAGTTCTACAGAGAAAAGGACCTGGGCGATGTTTTTGCCATACCCTGGCGCGATAGCAAGACCCTGATCATCACAACCTTAAAAGGCATGTTTATCCACGATACAGACCGCTTTCTCAAAGCATCCCGCGCCACTGAGGCAACGCCGGTCTCATATATCACACCATTTGAGACCGAAGTCGATGCATATATTCGGGCGAACCGCATCTATAGTGGAATAAAAATAAATGACGCCCAATTTGCCCTCGGTACCTTAGGCGGCATCGCCGTCATTGACGAAGCGGGCAAGCTGGTGCGCATCATCAACGCGAATCGAGGATTAACAAATGACCTCGTTTATGGTCTAGCCCTCGACAATCTGGGCGGTCTTTGGGCGCTCACGAACAATGGCATCTCTCATATCAGCATCAATGCACCGGTCAGCGTTTTTGATAAGCAAAACGGTATTGAAAGCAAGATTATTTCTATTGGGCGATACAACGGAACGCTCTATTTGGGATCCTATTCCGGAATCTATACCTTGCCGCCGTACAAAATGAAAACGGATAATGATATTCATAAGTTGAACATCATTCAAGGCACTAGGAACCACTATAGCTTCGCCTTTGTCATACAAAAAGGCGCCCTATTGAGCACGCTCTACCACAAGATAATCCAAATCAAAGGTCAAACCTACCGGACTTTAAAAACCCTGGAAGCGCAGGTGATCGCACTTGCCCAGTCAACGAAATTTCCAAATCTAATCTTTGCTGGAACAGGCAAGGGCATATCAGTATTAAAAATATCGACGCCCGGCTTTTCAGCCTCAAAAAAAGACGCCTCAGATAACATCATTGAGGTCGGCAACTTAGATGTATCTGCAGCTATCGTTCAAAACGAATCACTAAAAAAGATTAGTGGTGAGTTTGCTTCTTTGGTAGCGGATCAGGCCGGTGATATATGGGCTGCTTCTATAAACGACGACATCCTGCATCTACATTGGCCGGGCCAGGCATTTGGCGATTTAGAGGTACGCGAATACGGGATAGCAGACGGTCTTCCAAACGAGGGGCTGGGCAATGTAATTAACATCAACAATGATTTAACGCTGAGTACGAGCAAGGGCATTTACAAATTTATCCCAGGAGAACACAGCAATGGCATCCAAAAGCGGGGAACGTTTGTTTTGAAACCGATCTATGGAAAGGAACAGATAAGAGATGATTTCGGTTTAATTGATTTTTTTCTAGATCGCGATCAGACCCTTTGGGCTGCTAATTCAAATCACTTCGGCAACGTGAAGCCAGATGGGGCAGGGGGCTATGCGTGGGATACCCGCATGTCCAGTATCTTCTCCGGTGCGATCGGGAGAGCGTACCTGGACGGTGATGGCCATACGATTTGGATCGCCACATCTAATGGGGTGTATCGCTACGACACGACAATCCAAGTGGATGTTGAGCAACCCTATAACACCCTTATCCGACGGGTGATAGGCGGCGATAATGAGGTTATCAACCACGGCGCATTTGTCGATGAGTCAACTGAAAAGGACGGTTACTATCTGGATATTTCCATTGCTCAATCCCCCAAAGCAGTGCCTGTTCTGGCATATTCAAACAATAGCATCGGGTTTGAATACGGGGCGGCCTTTTATGAACAGCCTGAAAATACGCAATATCGATACAAGTTAGAAGGGTTTGACCAGCAGTGGAGCAAGTGGAGCAAGGAGCACAAAAAAGAATATACCAACCTGCCAGAAGGCAAGTATTGCTTCTCGGTCCAGGCAAAGAATATTTTCGATCATGTCGGTGAAACAGCGTCTTTTCGGTTTTCCGTTCGTCCCCCGTGGTACCGCACGATCTGGGCCTATATCGGCTACTTCCTCGCTGGTATTGCCCTGCTCGTTGGCAGCGTAAAGATATACGCGTGGCGCCTGATCGAATCGAAAAAGAAACTCCAGAGAATCGTCAAGGAGAAGACCAGCGAGGTGGTGCGGCAAAAGGACGAAATCGCCGAACAAAAGGATCAAATCGAACAGGCAAACGCGGCCCTGTGGGGTGAGATGGAACTGGCCAAAAAAATCCAAACCGTGCTCTTGCCCACCTCTCCGCACCTAAAGGGATTTGAAATCGCTGCCCATACAAAACCCGCGGATCTCGTAGGGGGTGACTATTACGACGTGATCAACCTGCCGGATCAGGATTGGATTGTCATTGGGGATGTCTCAGGACACGGCGTGCCAGCCGGCTTGGTGATGATGATGGTGCAGACCGCCATCCACTCGGTCGTGAAAAATTTTAAGGACTTATCCCCACCTCAGCTGCTGCAGGCGGTAAATAAGGTTATTTATCAAAACATCCAGCAGATGGGGGAAAACAAGTACATGACCATCACTGTATTTTCCTGTGCCAGAGATGGGACCTTGCAATTTTCCGGTTTGCACCAGGACATCATGATTTATCGCGCAAAACAAAAGGAAGTGGCATCGGTCGAGACCAATGGCATGTGGATTGGGATGGTGGGTGAGATTGCCGATATGCTCGAAGTCGATACCGTTGCCCTTGAAAGCGGCGATGTGATGCTACTGTACACCGACGGCATCACCGAAGCCGTGGGTCCAGACGGGCAAATGTTCGGCACGCAAGGGCTCGCTCAAGCACTTTCTGAATTGGGGGACCAACCGGTCGAGGAGATTAAGGGAAACATTTTGAGGCTGATAACCAATTTTAAGTACGATGACGATGTTACATTGATGGTAATCAAACGCACTTGAGATACTTTTTTTTAACAGGACTGGAAATATGCAGACAAAAACAGTTGTCATACGGTTACGGTGATCAGGTGCACCTTAGTGGCTGAGACAGGGGTCTGACTCGCGTTCAATGTCGAATTTAATCTCATTTAGACAAGGTGAATTGTCCAAACTGTTCACATCTAGATTCTATTTGCCCGTTTTGCATTTCCCTCATTTGTCAAATATTATTAATAGCTTACAAGGTTTGAACTATTATCAATCCATCGATTCCTGCCCTGCTGGGCTGGGATTCCTTGCTCCAATAGTGTATAAACCATCCGGTTAGGATTAGGAGAGGTATATGAACGCAAATATTCCATGGAAAACCGAATACAAGGTATTTGGGATACCCGAGACATTTGAACCATACCCAGATGGCCCGGTTTTTGAAATCCTCGAAAAGGCAGCGACAAAACACAAAAAAATGGGGCTCGTGCAACTCGGCTACGAAATGCCCTACCCAGCAGTGCTGGACCATGTGGAGCGGATTGCCTGCGCGTTTCACGCCATGGGGATTCAAAAGGGCGACCGCATCGCAACCCTGTTACCCACTTCGATACAGTTTGTGATCATGGATTACGCCATTGCGAGATGCGGCGCAGTGCATATCCCCAGCAGTCATTTGGAAGCGATCGACACGCTGGATCACAAATTTAAAGAGGGCGCGCCCAAGGCACTCGTTTGTCTCAACGAATACAAAAATACAGCGGTGGACCTCTGTAAAAAAGCAACCATCGATCATCTTATCTTGACCGAGTTGGAAGATTATTCCGCGAATCCTCCGCAAAAAGCCCCAGTGAACGGTGCAATATGGATGACAGATCTCGTCACCAAGTACCCGCCTGAACCGCCGGAGATAACGTTTGATGTGGATAACGACCTGGAGACGCTCTTATTCACCGGTGGAACAACAGGGTTGGCCAAGGGGTGCATGTTGACCCATCGGAATATCTACGCCAACGCAATACAGAACAGTTACGCCTTGGGCAAGTCAGCAAAGTTGATGGAAGGTGCCATATCCGTCTTGATGGGCTTACCCTTCTTTCACAGCTATGGCCACAGCACCATGCACACAATGACCGAGCTCGGGTTCACACAGATCCTGATTCCAGATGCGCGAGACGCAAAGGCCATGGTCGAGACCATGAAGCAATATCGTCCCGTAATGCTGATGGGCGTCCCAACCCAGTTCATGAAGATTTTGGAAGAAGCGTCAGGCGGGCTAGGTGTCCTGGCCATATCCGGGTCTGCTGCCTTGCCCAAGACGACGCAAGATAATTTCGAAAAAAAGAGCGGTAGCGGCATTATGGAAGGCTACGGCCTCTCAGAGATGTCCCCGACCACCCATTTGAACGTTACACTGCTGCTGCGTATCTTGGGCGGCAGAATTCCAGCGCGGATAGTGAGCGTGCTGCTTAGTCTTCCCGGTGTGTTGGTTTTGATCAATGCGATCCTGCGGCTACCGGGCAGCAAGCTCATCGGCGGTATCCTCCAGCGGTCACTGCCCATCATTTTAAAATTGTCTAAAAAGAAATCGCCAGACAAGAGCAAGGAAAAACGGGGCACCATCGGCGTACCATTTCCAGATACTGAAATAAAAGTGCTAGACGTGGATACGGGCAGAGAACTGTCATGGGAAGAGATCACCATAGAGGGCAAGACCGGCGAGCTCTGCATGAGCGGTCCGCAGCGCATGCTCGGGTATTGGCCTGACAAGGGAAGCGGCATGGACGAAGATGGCTTTGTACATACCGGCGATGTGGTGGCAGTGGATGATAAGGGATATTTCTCAGTGGTAGACCGGACCAAGGACATGATTGTAGTCTCAGGGTTTAAGGTCTACTCCCGCGAAATTGACGAAATCCTGTACAAGCATCCAGGGGTCGAGATGGCCGCCACTGTGGCGATTCCCGACGAAGAAAAAGAAGGCAGCGAGCGCGTGGCCGTGATGGTGCAGCCCATTTCCACGCAAAAAGATACCCTCAAGGAAGGTGACATTATCACCTATCTGCAAGATAGGGTTGCCAAGTATGCCGTGCCCAAGCTGGTTCGCATTGTCGACGAGATACCGCTCACAGACGTCCAAAAAGTGGACAAGAAACGAATCCGCGCGACCATCCTCAATTAGTGTTGTTTCGAACGAACTTTGTCGAGTGAAGATAGCAAATTCCCCCTTGAAAAAGGGGGTTTGGGGGATTCTGTCACCTCACAATGCCAGGGGGAAAGGCGAAATCCCCCCGGCCCCCTTTGCCCAATGGCATTCGGTTAAGGGCAAATGTCGCGATTTTTGCTATTTTTATGCCGGGTAAAGGATCTCCCCCTTGAAAAAGGGGGTTAG
>JAAUYD010095880.1_pt1 | contig 47031 bp, 44 predicted proteins | sample 7278101 | NCBI WGS metagenome assembly JAAUYD01 (sample SAMN14350128, study PRJNA611818) | marine sediment metagenome | isolation source: surface marine sediment (0.6m) | place: French Polynesia: Moorea | collected 2018-08
ATGCTACCCCTCCGGGGAAGCAAGCTACAACCCAACAACCGCAACCGATTGCGTTGGGTGGAGGGGCTACGAAATTTCAACACTTCCAAGACTTTTGTCAGTCAACCAGGTGCAACGTCTGTTTCAAATCAGTAACGCCTACTTTTATTAGACATCTGGTGGAAAAGAATGTTCCAGACGTAAAATTTTACGTCTGGAACAAGGGTTGTAGCTGACGCATATTTAATTTTCACGCCTAGGTCTATTTATCTAAGCAACAAATAGCAACAAAACAGCGTTAACCAACTACTCCCAATCTTTCCCAATTTGGATTGTAATATCCGATTGTAAATCCCCTGTCGCCAAGACCTGAACTTGACCCAAACCCAAGAATTGTTGAATTTCTTCTCCTACTTTGCGGTTTCCAGTTTGCACGATAATTTGAGTTTGGCGTTGAGTATCTGACCAATCCTCCACAGCCTTAACCTTGCTAAAACCGTTTTTCTTGAAATAGTTAAGAACTTTTTGTGTTAATTTGGGTTTTTTAGCAGCATTTTGAACAGCAATTTTCAAACTCGTGAGCGATCGCCCCTGTGCATTCCCACCAGCAATTCCCACCCCAGCATAATCATCCAATAACTTTGTTTTTCCAGTCAAGTCTAACCAATAGCTATCGGGATCTTTACTCAAACGACTAAAAATACCTGGTAAAATGGTCATTTCTAAATTATCTCGCTGCAAATTCAGGGCAAAATTCACCAACGCCATCATCTCTTCCCGCTTCAAGTTGGTGTCAACATACTTATCCATAATCCGCACTATTTGCGGTAACTTAGGCAGTACAGTGGGACTATGGAGGCGATCGCGTAACCCTAAAAGTAGTGCTTGCTGTCGTTGTACCCTTCCCAAATCCCCTTGATCTGCTTTCCGAAAACGTACAAACTCTTCTGCTTGTTTGCTGTTAAGATTTTGCCAACCACTGACTAAATTAATCGCAAATCCTCCGCTGACATCTTTATATACCATTGGTTGGGGAACAAACACTTCTACCCCACCTAACTGATCGACCAACTGCCGTAATCCACTAGTAGAAATACGGATATAACGATGGATGGGTGCGTTACTTAAAGTACGACTTACTACCCGCGCTGCCAATACTGGACCCCCTTGGGCATTAGCTTGGGATACCTTAGTCAATCCCTTTTCTGGAATTGCAATCATGGTATCCCTAGGAATAGAAAGCACTCTGATGGTTTTTTCATGTGGATTTAGTCTTACCAACAGCATAGTATCGCTATCTGCGGCAAAACTTTCTGGAGAGCCATCAACAGTACCAACAGTTGGTTCGATCCCCAAGATTAAAATATTCATTGGTTGGGTAAGCTTATACTGGGATAACTTGCTCCATAACTCCCCAGGTAGTCTCATGTTATTTGCATCTTTACCACCCCATCCCAGTTCTTCATCAGTTTGATCTATATCACTCCACAAAGGAGTCCAAAGAGCTAAAGATGACACCAATAACCCCGATAAAGTCACACCCACAACAATACTTAATATCCAAAATAGCCACTTGGGTATACCCAACCCTAACTTGTAGTAAAGCTGACTAGGAACAGAACTCGTAGAATCTGCAAACTCACGAGAAACTGGGGCTTTTTGTTTTAGCTTTACCCGTTGTGGTGGACCTTGTTTTGTTTGACGCTGGAAATGATTTTGCGACCGCTGTACTTGTTTAACCACAATATACTCCCCACTAACCACTCACTCACCTAAAGGTTATGTTAATGCAACCAAGTCTTGCCAGTGCAAAAGGTCACAGTAAACTTGTAGTGTTATTGAGTAATTTTTTATGACAACATGACTATCTCCTTGTTCCCTGTAATTCTTGCTGGTGGTAAAGGTGAGCGTTTTTGGCCCCTAAGTCGTTCTGGACGACCCAAGCAATTTTTAAGTTTAGATGGCTCTTCTAGAAGTTTCCTCCAAGCTACCGCAGATAGACTGCTACCACTAGCAGACGGTTGGGAAAACTTGTGGGTAATAACTTCTAGTGAGATTGCTCAAGGTGTCCAAGAACAACTACCCGAACTCCCATCCTCCAACTTATTAATCGAGTCACAGGGACGGGATACTGCTCCAGCAGTTGCTTGGGCTAGTTTAGAAATCAAAAAGCGTTACGGAGAAGAAGCGATTATAGGCTTTTTTCCCGCTGACCACTGGATTGCTGACCACAAGGCGTTTACACACACATTAAATGCAGCTTGTCAACTAGCAGCGAGCAAGGCTGCAATTGTGACCCTGGGGAGCAAACCCACCTTCCCATCCACAGCCTACGGATACATTGAATTGGGTGAAAAAATTGGTACTTTTAACGACTTGCCAGCTTATCACGTCAACCGCTTTACTGAAAAGCCCGACCCCCAAACAGCAGAAAGTTTTGTTTCTGTTGGACAGTTTAACTGGAATACTGGCATGTTTGTATTTCGTGCTAGTACTATTATCCAAGAACTGTATATCCATGCTCCAGAGATCATTCAACCAATCGCACAAAACGGTCCTGGTATTTACCCCCAGTTACCCAAAAAGAGTATAGACTACGCCTTAATGGAAAAAACACACTTGGCATATGTTTTACCCGCAGAATTTGACTGGGATGATTTAGGAGATTGGAATGCAGTAGAACGTTTACTCAAAACAGAGGACAATCCCAATGTTGAGTTAGCTACCCATGTAGGGCTGGATACCCAAGGAACAATAGTTTACTCCAGCAATCAAGAGGAGGTAATTGTTACCATTGGTTTAGAAGATTTAGTGATCGTGCGCGATCGCAACGTCACTTTAATCGTCAAAAAAGACCGTACCCAGGAAATTAAGCAGATAGTCAACACACTCAAGAGTGATCCCCGATTTTCTTCCCTGCTGTAAATAGCTTCACCGCAAGTTAATAGTAAGTATGACTATTTAGTTGATTTACAGATTCCCCCAAACCAAGATCGTTAAAAATTGCGAAGCTACCAGTAAATCGCAATAGGCTAATTGGTAACTGCAAAAAATATAGAACCTTGACCACAAGTGAAAAGGTACACATTCCATTATAACGAGTAAGTCAGAATCGAGAGACAATGAAATGGAGAGGCGCAAAGTTTGTAGGGGCGCAAAGCTTGCGCCCACCAAGCGCAAAGTTTGTAGGGGCGCAAAGCTTGCGCCCAAAAGCGCGGAGTTTATTTTCACCCCTTGTCTCCCGGGCGGGGAAACCCCGCCCCTACTCCCCCCTACCCTACGGGAACACCTCCGGTGAACGGGTACTCTACGAGAAGGGCTTACGCCCAACGCCACTTCTCTGTGCGCGGGGGAACTCCGTTCGCGGAGCGTCTCCGTTGGCGCAGCCTGCCCGGAGGGCTTAGGAGTTAGTTTCTTTAAGCGGGGGAACCCCTTCTTGTGCGTTCTTCTCTGGGCGCACGAGAGTGGACTCACCATCTCCCGGGCGGGGAAACCCCGCCCCTACTCCCCCCTACCCTACGGGAACACCTCCGGTGAACGGGTACTCTACGAGAAGGGCTTACGCCCAACGCCACTTCTCTGGGCGCGCTTAACCCGCGCACGAGAGTGGACTCACCATCTCCCCCATCTCCCCCAACTCCGGGGCGGGGAAACCCCGCCCCTACTTCCCCATTCTCTGCGTCAATTGCGCTTGCGAAAAAAATATGTTCCTCACCCACACTGTTCCGCGTCAACGAGAAATTATCGAAGTCATACTCCGCAATGGCTGGGACTATATGCGCAGACTGCTAACTGGTAGCAAAGCTGACAATCCCCAGCTTCCTACTCCAGCAGTCTTAAAAAATATCTTGGTGGATTTAGGACCTGTCTATGTTAAACTAGGGCAGTTGCTTTCTACCCGTCCAGATTTGCTGAGTGCAGCTTATATTGAGGAACTATCGACCCTACAAGACGAGGTTCCCCCAGCACCTTGGTCAGAAATTGAGATCATTATTCGTAAACAACTGCAACGTCCCTTAGAAGAAACCTTCCGAACCATTAATCAACAGCCAGTAGCTGCTGGTTCCATCGCCCAAACCCACCGTGCTACCCTTGTAGATGGTAGGGAAGTTGCTCTGAAGGTACAGCGTCCAGGGATTGATCTGATTGTTCCCCAAGATATCGCTCTAATTCAAGGAATTGCTGATTTAGTTGCACGTACCGAATTTGGACAAAACTACGAAATCAAATCTATCGCTGAAGAATTTTGCAACGCTTTAGAAGCGGAGTTAGATTTTACCCGGGAAGCCAGTTTCACCAACCAGTTAGGACGCAACTTATCCCGAAGTAACTGGTTTGACCCTACCCAAATAGTAGTTGCGGAAATATACTGGGATTTGACCACAGCAAAATTACTGGTGATGGAGTGGCTAGATGGCGTCCCCATCCTATCAGCACAGTTGCTGAGCGAGAAAAATGGTCAAGATTCCCAAGCAGAACGCCAAGCAATTACTACTTTACTATTTCGAGCTTTTTGTCAACAACTATACATAGATGGCTTCTTCCACGCCGATCCCCATCCGGGTAATTTATTTTATCTGGGAGATGGTCGTATTGCTCTGTTAGACTGTGGCATGGTGGGCAGACTCGATCCCCGCACCCAGGGAATTCTCACAGAAATGTTGCTAGCAATTGTAGATTTAGATGCCCAACGCTGCGCTCAGTTAACCTTACAGTTAGCAACTTCTACCCAGCCAGTAATTTTAGCACGTCTGGAAAATGATTATGACCGCATGTTGCGCAAATATTACAACATGAACTTGTCTCAAATGAACTTTGCGCAAATAATTTATGAGATTTTACAAATCGCCCGCCAAAATAAAATTCGTTTACCCAGTAATATGGGTCTATATGCCAAAACTCTGGCGAATTTAGAGGGAGTAGCCCGAGGATTCAACCCAGAGCTTAACTTTATCGACGAAATTCAACCATTGGTTACAGATTTAGTGCGGCGACAGTTATTAGGTGATAGTCCTGTGCGATCGCTGCTGAGAACTGCATTGGATCTTAAAAGTTTGTCTTTACAATCTCCTCGGCAAATCGAGGTATTGCTAGACCGGGTAACATCAGAAACCTTACAATGGAATATGTCCTTGCGGGGTTTAGATAGCTTGCGCCGCACTATGGATGATGCCGCCAACCGTCTTTCTTTTAGTATTTTAGTAGGTTCCCTGATTATGGGTGCGGCAATTATCTCCACAAAAGCTCAGACAGTTCAACTCTCTTTTGTCAGCAATATCTTATTTGCTGTGGCAACTTTATTAGGGCTGTGGTTAGTTATTAGTATTTTGCGATCGGGTCGTTTAAGTTAATTTGAAATTAAGCTTATTTGCGGAATTCCCCATCCGCCTGTGCGGAGGGGATGGATTCTTGTCTTTAGTCCGAGGGGTCTGGATAATAGTTTTGTAGTAGAGTTTTGTAGTAGAATGTATATAACTCAGGATTAGCCGAGCTAAAGGGAATATACGGGTGAACCAGCTGTCTTGGTCGTAGCCGCTACATCTACTAGGCTAGTGAACATAACTGGAGTACCGATAGAATCTGAGTCAACCTATAAAGAGTACCCAGGGACTCTGGGAAATCGAAAACGCCTATGCAGTCGGTCTGCCGGGGTCATGATTGCGTCAGTAGTCACGGTCTAGATAAGAGGCAAAAATCCAGAAATGGAAGTAACTAGGAAATCCTAATCGTGAGTTTAGGGAATCCTCTACCGCCTTGCGGTAGGGAGGATGTCACTATCTATGTCAACCATCGTTGCTAACCACCTGAGTAAATTTTATCCTGTTGCTGTCAAAGAACCGGGCATACAAGGGACAATCACCCATTTTTTCCGCCGTACCTACCGGAAAATTTCTGCTGTGTGTGACGTTTCCTTTGAAATTGCCCCAGGGGAAGTGGTAGGATTCCTTGGACCGAATGGCGCAGGTAAAACCACAACTCTGAAAATGCTCACGGGACTGATTCATCCTTCCAGTGGTACAGTGCGGGTGGCTGGATACGTCCCCTTTCGTCGCCAAGCAGCATTTTTGCAAAAAATCACCTTGGTAATGGGACAAAAGCAGCAATTGTTGTGGGATATCCCCGCTATGGATTCACTGCGTATTAACGCTGCTGTTTACAATATTCCCGATCAAGAATTCCGTCAACGGGTGGGAGAATTAACCGAAATGCTCTCCCTAGAAGGTAAACTTATCCAACCAGTACGCAAACTTTCCTTGGGTGAGCGCATGAAAGCGGAACTGTTAGCAGCGCTTTTGCACCGTCCCCAAGTACTATTTTTAGACGAACCAACTCTGGGATTGGATGTTAATGCTCAGGTGGGGGTACGGGATTTTTTACGGGAGTATAATCAGCGTTATCAAGCAACAGTACTGTTAACCAGTCATTACATGGCTGATATTACTGCTTTGTGCGAACGGGTATTACTGATTCACCAAGGAAATTTAATGTATGACGGTAGTTTGGATGGACTACTAGAGCGTTTTGCACCCTACCGAGAAGTACACGTAGAGTTGGCTCACCCCCTAGGGGTAGAAAAACTGACTAACTACGGAGAATTAAAAAAGGTAGGAAGTGACAAACGTGAAGCAGATTTGAGTCAGACATCCGTGTGCTTTATTGTACAACAAGAGGCACTCACTCGCACAGTTTCAAGAATTTTAGCGGATTTAGAAGTAGTAGATTTAACAGTTAGCGAACCTCCCATAGAAGAAGTAATTGGCAGAGTCTTTCAAGCAGGAATAGTATCATAAGCAACAAGGCTGAGCCTCCAAACCCTCGTAACCAGGCTGAGCCTGGTTACGAGGCTGAAACTATAGCGCTATAGTTTTCTTGCGATAAAACCCTAACTATAGCGCTATAGTTTTTAGCGGAGGGGAATCACCAATGGGGTTTTGGAACAGAGATAATCCAAAGCTAGACAAACCCGATGTAGACGTATTCCTTCATGAGAACCCGTAGGGTAGCAAGAATCTCTGACCACACCCGTAGGGTGAGTGGTCAGAGTTTGACATACCTCCTCGTCCGCGCATGAGCGAGGATTCCTTGACGTTACCCTTCACCGAACGCTGCGCTAACGTTGGGTTGTGCTATCTGTGATAGTCTTACCATCCCTCCACGTCCGTTTAGAGTCTCCCAATGCCCTAGGTTGACTTTTGCTTATTGTACCAGAATTCTTGGAAAAGTCGCCCTAGAAGGGCGAGGAACCTGAACCCATTAATTTTGGTCAATGGATGGTGCAAGTTGTTAGTTTAGACCCAGATGAGATGAAATTAATCCCACGAACCATCAGAAAATCTCTGACAATGCTTTCGGTATACTATGCCTATATGGTGGAGTATCGAGCAGAACTAATTTTATGGGCGCTATCAAACTCTCTACCAATTATTCTCATGGGAGTTTGGATTCAAGCAGCCCAAGGAGGGCAGTTCAGTTTAACACCAATGGATTTTGCCCGTTACTTCCTGTCTGTATTTATTGTTAGACAGCTGACAGTTGTTTGGGTAATTTGGGAGTTTGAGCGAGAAGTGATAGAAGGCAAACTTTCACCCCGGTTGTTACAACCCCTAGATCCAGCATGGCACCATTTTGCTTCCCATATTGCCGAAAGATTTGCCCGCATACCTTTTGCAATTTTGCTAATTGGTTTATTTTTCCTACTGTATCCCCAGGCTTTTTGGTTACCTAGTTTCGGTAACTTATTACTTTTTGCTTTAGTCGTTGTGCTAGTTTTTTCCTTACGCTTTACGATTCAGTATACCTTTGCCATATTCGCCTTTTGGACAGAACGCGCTAGCGCTATCGAAAATTTCTGGATGTTATTTTATTTGTTTTTGTCTGGGATGATTGCACCCTTAGATGTATTTCCCGAACCAGTGCGAGCGATAGTGCTATGCACACCTTTTCCCTACTTAATTGATTTCCCTGCCAGGCTTTTAGTAGGTTTGCCAGTGGATACTATACGTGGACTTTTGTCAATAGTCGGTTGGCTACTTGTGTTTTTAGGTATAAATCGCTGGCTATGGAGACGAGGTTTAAAACATTATTCGGGAATGGGTGCATAACAAAAAAAGGGCGTTACTGTTAGCCCAGCTTGGCGTTAGTCATATCCATGTATGATGCAGGATGTTGCCTTATTCCCAAACCCTCCCTCCAGAGGTTGCACTGCAACCTCTGGAATACCCGGATTCATACTTCTTTAATTATGCAACGCCCTAAAGTTTTTCCACGCTTATGTCTAACGATGAATTATCATTTGCGAAATATTACTTAGACTCGGCATCATAATAGTAATATTTTTGATAGTAATCATTTAATTTGCTCCTGTGCCCGTTGACAATGGTACCCAAGATGTTAGCTCTTGACAACTTCAGCCGTTCTACAGTTTGTTTCAATGCTGAACGGTCTGTTTTATCCATTCTCGCTACCAACATTACACCATCAGTTTTGGGTGCCAGTAAGCTAGCATCAGCCAACCCTAGCAAAGGAGGAGCATCATAAATTACTAAATCGTATTCTGCATCTAAATCTGCCATCAGTCGCCTCATTTTATCAGAAGAAAGCAACTTTGTGGGGTCAGGTGGGGTAGGACCAGCAGGGAGAACAGATAATTTACCCATTGTAGATAATTGATGGATAACCTGCTCCTTTTCCATATTTGTAGATATCAAACTACTTAATCCCCAGAGGTTATTGATCTTTGATAGTGCATGAACCTGGGGTTTACGTAAATCTGCATCTACAAGTAATACTCTTTGTCCCATAGCAGCAACGATTTGAGCTAAATAGAAGGCAATGGTAGATTTACCATCTCCAGGCATAGCTGAAGTAATTACAAAGGAACGAATGGGACTATCGGAACTGAGTAATTGAATATTGGTATAAAGGATGCGAAAAGCTTCCAAAAATGACGGGGATTGATAGAAGCTGTATTCTTGATCTGAAATAGATTCTGACTGTTCTAGGGTCATTAATCCAGGTACAGTCTGAGATGACCGACTTGGCACCCTCGTCAGAGAAGTTTTTGCTTGGGAATTATTATTTTTAATCTTTGACAGTTGCTTGTCAAAAGGAATAGTTCCCACCAAAGGCAATTTCAACTTTTCTTTGATATCATCCAAGGAGTGGTAAGTGTTATCAAGTTTTTCCAGGAGTAAGCCACTACCTACTCCTATGAGGGTACTGGCTACCAATCCCAAGATTAAATTACGTTGGGTATTGGGAGATATAGGACTTTGAGGCTGAGTTGGTGCTTGCACTAATTGCCAGGGAAGTTCTGTTTGGGCAACTTCAATTTGGAGATTTTGACGGGTAGTGAGAAAACGATTCAGACTTTCGGTGGCAACATTTAATTGTTGTTGAAGTTCAGTGTATTTTCTGGCTAGGATTGGTAATTGCTGAAATTCCTTTTGAAGTGCCTGTTCTGCTCTGGCAAGTTCTTGACTATTGACTTCTAGAGTCCTAATTTGGGCAGCTACTTCAGCTAATTTTAAACCCAGAATTCGCCTTGCTTCTTGACGTAATATTGGTAGCAGTTTTTCCCGCTTCTCCCTCAAGTTTTCCATGGCTGGGCTATTTTCCAGAAAGCGAGTGGATTCCCCAGCAATCTGAGCTTCTAAGTCCCGCACCTTCAATACTAAGCTTTGATATACAGATGCATCATTCAACACGCTTAAAGCCCCCTGTTCTTCTTGAAGGCTAGCAAAATTAGCGCGAGTCTGTGCTAACTGTCGATCTACAACTAGTCTTTGTTCAGCTAAGGTTTTGGCTTGTTCTGCGATTTGTTCTGTTTTAGTACTTGGGTCAATAAATCCGTTCTGTTTCCGGAAAATTTCTAGTTGTTTTTGCAGCTGCCCAACTCTATTCTTAATTCCTGGTAGTTGTTTATCTACAAATTGCATCCCCTGACGTAACTTAGTTTGCCGCTTGTCTAAGCTATACTTTAAGTAAGAATCGGCAAGTTCATCCAGCACTACTTTAATCTTTGCTGGGTCTTGACTGCGGTAGCGAAACTCGATTAACTTGGTTTGACCCAAACGATTAATGGTCAAATTATTCACCAGGGAACCATAAGTAATGTCTGGATAGCTAATTTGCAACTGTTTGACAATATCTCTCATAATTTCAGGACTTTTGAGAACCTGAATTTGAGTTTCATAATCCAGACCGGGTTTAGATATATTAGAGCCGATACCTGCAGTCAGATTGGGTAAAGCGTTGTCATCGTTACTGACTGGTTCTACCAACAAACGGAAACTGCCTTGGTATTCTGCTTGTTGAGTTAGGGTTAAACCGGTAGCACCTGCCATAACGACAGCGGCAACCCCTATAATTACTAATGCTCGTCGTCGTGCAAAATGTAGGAACTCTCGCACATTCCAATCTTCTGTCTGACTTTCAGACCAAGGGAAAGGTTGAGTTTGCAATATTGTAGGAGTATGGTGACCATTCCCATTCCGTTCAGGAGAAGAAAGTTGATGTAAAGAATTTTTCATCGTCGTTGATTTTTTGTTTAGTACAAACCAGGCAGGGGTGGTATTTGGTTGACTGATAAATTTGAACTACTATGAAAATTAGATCAACAAAGCGGATGTTGCAACTTCACCCTAGATCAATTTTTAATAATCTTGAGACTATAGGAGTTTAAGGAGCATAATTTAGTCATTAGGGCTGTACTCTTGATTCATATTCCTAATCTATTGCTATTTTTCCCTTAATCAACCGGAACTTGCTCATCACAATTATATGTATAATATATGCCTTTAGATCAAAAAATCCTCCCTGACATTAATTCTAGGTGAGTAAAGTATAAATTATAGTTTATAAATATCGCGTTCAGTAGATTTTGCTGCGTCAAGGTCGGTTTTTAAGTATTATCGACGATAATGACGATAATAATCAGTAAGAATTACCAATGAGATTCCTTGATTCTTCGAGTTTTGGCATTATCTATGATCGAACGAAATAGTAGAGCAATTGCCTAGGGTATATGCTATTATGGCTACCTGAAAATTTTTGTAGTGGTATAAAAATTATATTTTAGGGAATACCAACAGATAATGAATCATCCCATGTTGTGACATGGAAAGCAACCCCATGGAAAGCCACTCACATGGGTCGGTACTCTACAATGAGCCTCCCTACCTTTGTCTACCCGACCTTGAGTCTGACTTTTGCACATACCGTGAAAAGTCAGCTTGGGTGTACGGTCGTCTACTCCCCGTTGTGGGGATTGCGGGGCATCCTACCTGTCCGATGATTCTGGCAAGATGCCCGGACTACAAAATATTTTGGGATATTTTTTTATTGTCAGTCTCTTTTTTATATTGACGTAGCCTGCCTTGGCGCTGAAAAATACAAGTATCTGTAAGCATACACGCTCTGAAAAAGAGCTCGACATTTTTCAGTAAATATACGGAAGATTTCCCAGAGAGTTTTAGATATAACCATTGCAGGGTAGTGTAACTTGCTGACTTACTATTGCCGACTTACCATATATGATTGATGAAATCTAATTAGTTAAATGCTGAAGGAGCAAAAATTATTTTCTAAAAAAGCTATTTGAATTGTATAGCCTTCATATTCAAGTGCTTTAAGAGTATACACAGGGTGAATATTTAAGCTGGATAGATAAATTGAACTGCGAAAATGCAGATAGTGAGTCTATAAAGATGAATCTACAAAAACTCAATGCGTAAATTAGATGTTTGATAAGAAAATTATATTTATTATTTGATTATAGTTAATCAGTCGGTGTTCTTGTCATTTAGTTATCAATACTGGTTTATATCTGATAGTGTTTTCATACTTTTTACTTGATAATTTTGCTCTCAACGTAATTTAATATATATTGGTATTGGTTGAAATTTTCCTTTATCTGTTGGTAAATAGTATAGTATTATTATTGCTAAGTATAATAATATATTATATAAGGCTTGAGGAGCATTTATTTATGGTATCCTAACAGATTAATACTTGTCTGTCGATTTTGCAGCAGAGAATTAATTGAATATAGTCACTGGAATACATGGAGTCCAATAATTCCTCAATCAAAGTATCTGATTCATAGTTTCCCTTTTAGTCAAATATGACAAAACAAGGGATAAAAGTAGATGTGAGACAAATTGTTCGGTTCGGATATCAATCCGGCAAACTAAAACATCTTAATATATCAGAAACAGTGTTATTTTTTCAAACTTTTGTGGAATCCTAGGTGTATGTATCCGTTGTTGAATACAATGGTCATTCTGCCAAAATGCAGTGATACTGCATAGCTGAAAACTAATAGGTAGCTAGCAAAGCAATGACAATAAGTGAAAGTATTAAAAAAAAAAGACAAATCAGTTCTAGTACCTTAGAAGCTGAACATCTGGGATTAATTAAAAGTGAACAATCGATTAAATTATCTGTAATTACCCAGTTCTTTCCTCCAGATTATGCGGCAACAGGGCAGTTAATTGAAGAGTTAGTCAGACAACTAGGACAACAAGGAGTAGATGTTGAAGTATTTACGGGTCAGCCAGGTTATGCATTTCAAAGTTGTAAGGCTCCAGCAGTAGAATGTTCCGGTTCAGTTAAAATTAGGCGATCGCGTACTACCCAATTTTGGTCAAATCGGATTCGCGGTAAAGCCTTCAATGGCGTTATCTTTATGTTGCGTGCTATACTTCACGCAGTCATTGCTTGTCGCAGTCGTAATGTTCTATTGCTAACTACGGCACCTCCATTTTTACCCGTATTGGGATACATTGCTCATTTGTTGTTTGGACTCTCTTATGTGTGCTTGATATATGATCTTTATCCAGATATTGCTGTAGATTTGGGGGTTATTCCCAAGCATCACTGGTTAGCTAAATATTGGCAAGCAGTTAACCGGGAGGTTTGGCGTAAATCCCAGGGAATTGTGGTTTTGAGTCCAACTATGAAGCAGCGAATAGCAAAAAATTGTCCCCAGGTGGCTCACAAAATAACTGTTATCCATAGTTGGGCAAACCCAAAACAGATTGTACCAATTAACAAGCAAGACAATTGGTTTGCCTGTAAGCATAAACTAGTTGACAAATTTACCGTATTATACTCTGGTAACATGGGTAGATGTCATGATATAGATACCATATTGGGAGCCGCAAAGTATCTCAAAGATGAGCCAATTCAGTTTGTCTGTATTGGTGGAGGGGCAAAGCGAGAACAGTTAATTAAGGATGTAAAAAAATTAGGACTGGACAATTTTGTATTTTTACCCTATCAGGACAAACATGTGCTACCCTATTCCCTGACAGCTTGCGATTTGTCTCTGGTGAGTGTAGATGCAGGTATGGACAGCCTGGTTGCCCCGAGTAAACTATACGGTGCTTTAGCAGCGGGAAGACCATTAGCCGTGGTTTGTCCCCATAATTCATACCTGAGAAAACTCATAGCAGATGCAAACTGTGGAGATAGTATTGAAAATGGAGATGCTTATGGTCTAGCTCAATTTATTCGCTTACTTAATAGTGATCGGCGACTAGCGGAACGCATGGGTAATGCAGGACGTGAGTATTTGCAGTTAAATTTTACGCCCGAGCTGATATCTCAGCAGTATCTGAAAGTCTTGCAGAAAGCTGCTGATTAGCAAGGATTATAGTTTTTAAGTCATAGTACTTCTTTACGAAATGTAAATTAGGCAGTACATTAGAATACATTGTTTTGGAAATTGAATAGCTCGTAATTAACTTAGGAGATGGGCTTCGATGGTCATTTTGATCTCAGTCCCTCCAACGCAACCTTCACTAGTCTGTTGTATACTTTTATGACGAAGGAGGCCGAAGTGCAGAGAAGGTGTGACCGAAATCGGAAACGTTCTAAACGACGAGCTATATATTGTCCAGTGCATGGCTGTTATTTAGACAGCGTCAGTCAAAAATATTCTTTATTTGCTGATCGCGCTGGACAATTACAGCAGCGGGGTATAAGGAGACGGGATGCACTGATGTTAGTGGCTTCTAAAACTGCAGTAGCTTTAGAAGGTGAGTGGTTAGAGGCTTTTTGGTGTGAACAGTGCCAGAGTAAGCAATGGTATCACGTTCGTAAGCACGAACGAACCTATAATTTATCAGTGGCACCACCAGAACTTTGGCAACAGGCAATGGGAGTAATTAATCCCCAAGGGAATCCTTCTGTGGGGGAATTTACTCGTAAGAATTCCAGAATGCTCACTTATAACGGTATTAAAGATTTTATATTTATTGGCTAAAGCCAGTTATGAGCAGTCACGAAACAGCCACACAGCACGAATTAGTTATTGAAGCCGGACGCACGGAAAAACAGTATTGGCAAGATTTATGGCGCTACCGGGAGTTATTTTATTTTCTGGCATGGCGCGATATTTTAGTAAGGTACAAACAGACGGTAATTGGTATTGCTTGGGCTTTAATCCGTCCTTTTTTAACGATGGTGGTATTCACTGTCGTTTTTGGTAATTTAGCCAAACTACCTTCTGAGGGTGCCCCTTATCCAATTCTGGTATTTTCGGCGATGTTGCCGTGGCAGTTCTTCGCTAATTCTCTCTCAGAATGTAGTAATAGTCTTATAACTAATGCTAACCTGCTGTCGAAGGTATATTTCCCCCGGTTGGTTGTACCTACGAGCGCGGTGGTAGTCAGTTTTGTAGACTTTATGGTGTCGGGGATGATTTTGCTTGGCTTAATGGCTTGGTATAACTTTGTCCCCAGTTGGCGGATTTTGACATTACCATTGTTTATTGTGATCGCTTTTGCAGCAGCAATGGGTGCAGGACTGTGGCTGGCTTCTTTAAACGTTCAATATAGGGATTTTCGCTATATAGTACCGTTTATTGTCCAGTTTGGTTTGTATATTTCCCCGGTAGGTTTCAGCAGTAGTATTGTTCCGGAGCAGTGGCGGTTCATTTACTCCTTAAACCCGATGGTAGGGGTGATTGACGGCTTCCGTTGGGCAATTTTGGGGGGAGAGTCCAATTTGTATTTACCGGGTTTCCTGCTGTCTTTAGGACTGGTGTTTTTGATGTTTGTGAGTGGAATTTGGTATTTTCGCAAGATGGAACGGACGTTTGCAGATGTGATTTAGTGCAACTGCTAATTTAAGGTTAGTTGGTAAATCTATCTTTCACTATGTACCAGACAGATCCACCTCGTCCTCCCAGCGAAGTCCTACCCACAATGTATGATCGCAAGAGTGAAGATCCACAGGATCTAGATACACCAGAGCAGATTCATCCCCCACCACCTTGGGAAACCATGCCTACAATGTATGATCTCAAGAGCGAAGATCCAGAGGAACCTGGTTTGCCAGACGAATTCCACGATTTCCAACCCCAATTATTGCGGGAAACCTGCCAGCCCCCCAACTACCCAAGGGGGGAGATGTTCATTGGCACAGATTTAAACCTCTATTATGATGCTCGTCATCGACTATGGCACAAGCGTCCAGATTGGTTTCTAGTATTGGGTGTATCTCGCGCTCAACAGCAACAAGATATGCGCTGGAGTTATGTTGTTTGGCAGGAGGGTATAGCACCATATTTAGTAGTTGAATTACTTTCACCGGGTACAGAAGCAGAGGATTTGGGACAAACACTCACGGATGTCAACAAGCCACCAACAAAATGGCAAGTATACGAGCAGAATTTGCGAATCCCTTACTATATTGTGTTTGATCGCTATCAAAATCAATTACGAGTATTTCAATTAGTGGCAACCCAATATCAGCCAGTAGAAGTACCAGAACAAAAGTTTTGGTTTGAGGAGATGGAATTGGGGTTAGGGGTTTGGCAGGGTAGCTACCAGCAAACAGAGGGATTGTGGTTGCGTTGGTATGATGCTCAAGGCAACTGGATTCCTACTTCAGAAGAACGAGCAGAACAAGAATACCAACGAGCAGAACGGGAGAGTCAACGTGCCGAAAGATTAGCAGAAAGGTTGAGAGGGATGGGTGTTGATCCAGATGAAGTGTAATTTGGGAGAGTAATTTTTAAATGGGTAAATTTAATACAAATCCAGGTAATACTTCTTCTCCAGATAAACTAACTGGAAACTCTATGATTTCTATCTCTTGATTAGGACGATAAATTTCTACTTCCTCATCTTGGAAATTAATCAACCAACCCAAACGTAACCCACTGTTGAGATATTCCTGCATCTTTTCTTGTAGAGGTTTTAATGCATCTGTCCGTGACCTTAATTCAATCACAAAATCGGGACAAATGGGTGGAAATTTTTCTTGTTCCTCTAGAGTAAGCGCTTCCCATCGGTCTAATTTTATCCAAGCAGCATCAGGGGATCTGTCACCACCATTAGGTAGTTTAAAAATTGTGGAGGAACTAAAAACTTTACCTAGTCCCGTTTGCTGGTTCCATAACCATACTAAACTAATTAAACCTGCTTCGCGATTTCCACTAGTTCCTCCTACTGGAGTCATAATTATTAACTCTCCCTTCGCACTCCGTTCTAATGCAATATCCCGATTTGCCTGACATAGATGCCAGAATTGCTCATCTGTGAGGTTGACGCTATCTAAGTTGAGAACAACAGGCATTATTTCTAGTGACTGAACCATAGCACCTACGTAATCAATAAGCATAATATTATTATTTTGGATTATTATTTTGGGTCATATCTTTGAGATAATGCTAGAAACAAAGCAACAGAAATAGTCAGAAACCCCACGCCTAAAGGCGGGGGCTTGAAAAAAAGCCCTAATCTGACCAGACTAAGTTCACAAACTGAACTACGTTAGAGGCAAGAGTTCAAGACCTACCAGGGAATGCGTAGCTAGTTAAGAGCTCTAGAACCGAACAGTTAAACACGCCAGTTGCTTTATGCCGGGGAACCCGTCCACCGCACTGGCTCATCCGTATAGGGGTTAAGGAAGTGCTGTTTGGATAGTTACCGACCTCTAACATTGTCAAAGCTAACTTTACGCTTTGTAGCAAGGCGATTCCCGGTATACAGGGAAATGGATAAGTACTACTCCTCTGCTTATCCATCCCCTTTTGGGGACGGCGTTCGCGTTAGCGTGCCGGAGGCTCTATAAATTCGCCCGCGCCTTACCCCCATGTCTAAAGCCAGTTGCTCTCCTCGGCGCGGATATTCTGGTGAGCAAGCAGAAGTCCGACATCGGCAGCAAACGCTTAATTAGCTTATCACCAAATCAATGGGTACGTTGGCTAACAGACAACCGCGACTTGACGGTGCAGGAAATTCTCTCCTCAGACTTTCAATGGGTAGCGCGAGAAAATGATGTTCCCCTAAAAGTCTATAGTCCCCAAGAAGGCGAATTCCTACTGCTGAATGAATTGCAACTACGCTATAGCCCCAAAATGCCCCAGCGTATCCGTGCTTATGCAGCTTTGGCAGAAGAACGCTACAACTTACCTGTGTATCCTGTATTAATTAATATCTTACCCATCTCTACCACTCAGGTGATTCCTAATTCCTATGATTCAGAGATTATGGGGATAATGGCTCATCAAGACTACCGAGTCATCAATTTGTGGGAAGTTGAAGCAAATTTAGTATTTGAACAGCAATTATCAGCCTTACTGCCATTTGTACCAATTCTGAAAAATGGTGCTAATGAAACTACTGTGCGCCAAGCAGTACAATTACTAAGGGCTGATGAACAGTTACAAGAATTAGAACCGTTATTATCTTTTTTTGCTAGCTTTGTGTTAGAGATACCTTTAGTGCAACAGATTATGAGGTGGGATATGAGTATATTAAGAGAATCACCTTGGTATCAAGAAATTTTAAAAGAAGGCTTGGAACAGGGAGAAAAACAAGGCTTACAACAAGGCTTGCAACAAGGTTTGCAACAAGGTTTGCAACAAGGTTTACAACAAGGTTTGCAACAAGAAGGAGTGAATTTAGTATCACGATTAATTCGGCGTCGGTTTGGTGTTATTTCACCCGCTACACAAATGAAAATCGAGGGGTTATCAACACCTGATTTAGAGAATTTGGCAGAAGCACTGTTAGATTTCACAGAAATCAGTGATTTGGAGGAATGGCTGGAACAACATGGTTAGTAAAATACATTGTAAGGGTTGTTTAAAAAGTCATATTACATACCCAAGATAGTTATTCTTTAGAATAATTTGTAGCAGCGGCATTTGCGGCTGTAGAATTGGATTGGCAAGACCATGTTGTGATTGATAAAAATTTACTAAGACCAACTGATTTGGCTGTAGGTAAAGGTAATTCCACAAAGGCAAAAACTAAGTTAGGATGGCAAGCAAAATACAAGATGAAAGATATAGTAAAAATGATGGTGGAGGCAAGATTAAATAAATCGATATAGTTCTATTAGAAATCATTTAGAAATCATTGATTAAAAAAACACACAAATCCAAATATCGTGTTGTACTTACTGTTGATGAGATGATCCATTGTCCATCAAGCTGTACAATTACTAACGGCTGACAAAAAGTTACAGTAATTAGAGCCGTTACTATGTTTTTTTTGCTAACTTTGTGTTAGATATCCCTTTAGCACAACAGATTAATTAACATGACTACCCAAACCCTGGATGTCACTCAAGCATTAGTTGCAAAACTGCAATCCCTACCACCAGAGCAATAACAGACATTATTAGATTTTGCTGATTTTTTAGTTCATAAACATGGTCAATCACAGCCTGTATAACAACGTGTACTTGGTTTATACCAAGGAGAGATTTGGATGAGTGAGGACTTCAACGATCCTTTACCAGATGAGTTTTGGACAGGTGAGTAATGAATCTATTATTGGATACCCATGTATTTATCTGGTCAAGAGGAAATCCAGAAAGGCTATCTGATAATGTTAGAGAGTTACTAATTGATACCAACAATAGTTGGATACTTAGTCTTGCTAGTATTTGGGAAATGCAAATTAAAATACAACTAGGCAAGCTGAACCTAAATTTATCTCTCCCTAGTTTGATAAAAAATCAACAGCGTGTAAATGCTCTACAACTCTTAGTTATTGAGTTAAATCATATTTGGGGTTTAACCAATCTACCCAATCATCACCGCGATCCTTTTGATCGAATTTTGATCGCTCAAGCTATTGTTGAGGAGTTACTCATACTGAGTATTGATTCTGTCTTTGATGCTTATCCAATTCAAAGGTTGTGGCAGGTGTAAAAATAATGACTCCTTTCTTCCTACCTGCCAATTTTGCTCATTGGTTCAAAATAATTGGCAAGTTTGTTTCCGTTCAAATATTCGTTCAAGCCTTAAGTCTAGCGAGTGGGATTTTTTTAGTTCGGACTTTAGAACAGCAGCAATATGCTTATTTTACTATTGCTAACACGATGCAAGCAACGATGAACTTGCTAGCTGACACAGGGATTCGTATGAGCCTGTCTGCAAAAGGAGGACAGGTTTGGCAGGATCGCTACCGTTTTGGTCAGCTGATCAATACTGCAATGAAATTGCGCTATTCTTTGGCAGCAATTTCCATTACAGTTGTTACACCGATTTTAATCTGGATGTTGCTGCGTAATGGTGCTTCAGTAGCTTATACAGTTTTAATCACAATTGTGGTTTTGCTTGGGCTAAGTTCCCAGCTCACTACTGGAGTATTAATGGTAGTGCCTCATCTCCATTCTCAAATTAGCCGAGTTCGGAATCTAGATTTACTTTCAGCTATTTTCCGATTGATACTATTGGGAATAGGCTACTTAACTTTTTGGAATGCAGGAATAGCAATTGCATCTGTATCTGTAGTGGCATTTTTTCAGCGTGCGATTTTAGGTAGCTGGGTTAGTGAGAAGATTGATACAGATGCTCCTGTTAATGAAGAAGATCGCAAATTTATAATCGGAACAATCACCAATGTGTTACCCAACAGTATTTTCTTTTGTATTCAAGGTCAATTAAGTATTTTTTTAATTAGTATTTTTGGAAGTACAGAAAATATAGCTGAAATTGGAGCCTTAGGGCGATTGGCTGTTGTGTTCACAATTCTTAATTCAGTGATGAATGCAATTGTTTTGCCAAGCTTTTCCCGATGTCAATCATTTGCAACATTGCGTAAACGCTATTTCCATATATTGAGTTTATTTTTGCTATTTGGTTTATTGTTAATTGTTATTTCAGTGGTTTTTCCTAGGGAATTACTTTGGATTTTAGGAGGTAAGTATAGTCATCTAACCAATGAACTAACCCTCATGATGATTTTAACAGTTACAAATTACTTAGTTGGATTAATGTCTTCACTAAATTTTTCCAAGGCATGGGTTCAACAGGTTTGGATTGAAATACCTTTGAGGATAGCGTTGCAAGTGTTCTTGCTTATTTGGTTGGATATATCAACTATTCAAGGAGTTATTCTCTTGGGATTATTCTCTAATATTGCGCCATTTATAGTTAACGCTATGCTTACATATCGTGGTCTGATGAATTTCAAATTGAATGAAAGCAAAAGTTAATTTATTGCTGATATCATTATTGTTAATTCTAGTAACGTTGTATAAATAAAATTTTATGTTTCCTGCAAATGTTGATAAAGTTCTTTCAAAAATAAGACCTGATGATATTGTTCTCGATGTAGGTGGCTGGGCTTGTCCATTTAATCGTGCAAATTGGATACTTGATTCTGGTTCTTATCAAACTAGGGGTTATTACGAAAAAATCGGAATGCCAAAATCCCAGGGAGGAGAAAAAGAGTATTTTAGTGAGGAAACATGGGTTCAGAGAGACTTTTGTGATAAAGAACATTGGCCTTTTGAGGATAAGTTCTTTGATTTTTCTATATGTTCTCATACTTTAGAAGATATCAGAGATCCGCTATATGTATGCTCCGAACTCATTCGAGTATCAAAAGCAGGTTACATCGAAGTTCCTTCAAGATTAATTGAATCTTGCCGAGGAATAGAATCAAATGAAATAGTGGGGTTGTCACATCATAGATGGCTAGTTGATATTACTGATAATCATGTGCAGTTTACTATGAAATATCACATGATTCACGGAAATATTGAATTATCATTTCCCCCATCATTTATTCCAAGAATACCGCCAGAAGAAACTATTTCTTTCCTGTTCTGGAACAATAATTTTTCTTTTGCTGAAAGCAGAATTGATGGTTTAGATAATATTTATGAAGAGCTCCATCAGTTCGTATCCTCAAAGTATAAATATCCTCAACCTCTTCTATGGAATCAATATATTCAAAAAAAGGGATATCGTATTTTCAATAGAATTAAAAGTAAATTACCCATTTAGTTGGATTGTTCCATAGTAGTGAGATGACTAAATTATCAGTAGGATGTGGTAAAAAAACACCACAACCAGACCTTGTTAGATTAGATATATCTTCAGAAGTAGAGCCTGATATAGTTTGGGATTTAGACAAAATGCCCTATCCTTTTAAGGATTCTAGTTTTTCGGAAATTGAGTGTTCAGATGTCATAGAGCACTTGGATAATATTCCCAATACTTTATGTGAATTCTATAGAATTCTTGAGCCAGGTGGAACATTAAAAATAACTACTCCTCATTTTTCTTGTGCTAATTCATATATAGATCCAACCCATAGATGGCATTTAAGTTATTTCACGTTTGATTACTTTTCTGATGAACATAATTTATCTTATTATTCCAAGGCTAGATACCATATAAAAACCCGTCATTTACAATTTCAAGGTGGTAGATTCAACCGGTCTATTATTAGTAGATTAGCTAACAAATATCCCCAAAGTTATGAGCAAAGGTGGGCTTGGATATTTCCAGCTTGGTATCTTTATTTTGAATTAGAGGCTATAAAGTAAGTTGAATTTAACATTATGAAAATAGTTCATATTACCCCAACTTACTTTGATGAATCATCAATTATTGGTGGTGGGGAACGCTACCCAACAGAATTAGCTTCTGGGATGGCAAATTTTGTAGATACGACTCTGGTAAGTTTTTCTTCTGTACGAAAATCTTATCGTCAAGGTAATCTCAAAATCGAAACTTATCCAGTTAAACATCTCATTCATGGGAATAAGATTAATCCTCTCAGCTTTCAATATCTAAAATCTATTTTGCAGGCTGATATGGTACACATTCATCATATCTACACTCTGGTTTCCGATTTAGGTTGTCTAGCAGCTTTTTTGTTAGGTAAACGGGTGTTTGTGACTGACTATGGTGGTGGGGGAAGTTTTGTAATTAATCATAAATTACCCATATTTAAATTCTATCGTCAGGCAATAGCCTATTCTCGTTTTGGCTTAGATTTTATTCCTATAGAGCTGCAAAAAAAATCTGTTTTGATTAAAGGAGGAATTGATACAAATAAATTTTGTCCTGATGAATCTCTAGAGAAAGAAAAGAAAATTTTGTATGTAGGTCGAATTTTACCCCACAAGGGTATCAATTACTTGATTGATGGCTTCCGTTTGTTAAATCGTCCTGATTATAAATTGAAAATCATTGGTAGAGTTTACAGCGATAAATTTTACCAAGAATTGAAAGAATTGGCAGATGGTTTGTCTGTGGAATTTATTCATGATGCAGATGATAAAAGATTACTACATGAATATCGTACTGCTTGGGTAACTGTATTGCCTTCAGTTCATACTGATTGCTATGGTAATTATAGTCATGTTCCAGAATTAATGGGTTTTACATTACTTGAATCTCAAGCTTGCGGAACTCCTGTAATTTGTACAGATGCGGGAGCAATGCATGAGTTTGTAAATAATGAACGTACTGGATTTGTTGTTAAACAAAATTCAGGGGAAGCTATTGCTACTGCTTTAGAAAAACTTGTGAATTTGTCTCCAATTGAATATAGAGAATATCAAATTCGCTGTCGTGAATGGATAGAACCTCTGAGTTGGTTAACGGTTACTCAAAGACATTTGGAAATCTATCAAAACATACTTGTACAGTAATGAATCGTCCTCTAAGGATACTGATGGTACTCCATATGCCCTGGAACCGCAATCTGGGAGGAGCGAGGGTACAGCTAGAATTGGCTGAGGAGTTTCAATCACTAGGTCATAAAGTTGAAAAATTTGACTTCAACGATGCATTTCCCCAGTATAAGCCATCTCCATGGGCAGAATTCACTCGTCTTAATTTTTCAGTGAAAGCTAAAGCGTTTGTGCAAGCAAATGCCCATCGTTTTGATATTATTGATGCTCATCAAGGCAATTTACCTTTTACTAAGAAAGAATTGGGATTTAAAGGATTATTGGTGGCTCGTTCAGTAGGACTTTATGCTTTGTATGATGAATTTAGCAAGCAAGAGAACCCAAAACGACCACCTCAAAAAATCAAAACTCGCTTGGGTAATTTGCTGAGGTTATGGAAATATAAACGTGATAATTTTTTATACTCTTATAGTTTAAGAACCTGTGATTTGATTAATTTGCCTAATTATGACGAACTCACTTATGTTCGTGATGTTATGGGACTTGGTGAAAAGTGTAGGGTTTTTCCCTTTGGACTTTCTCAACAACGACAAATAGCTTTTGCCCAAGCTATTCAACCTGCTGAAGTAAGATTAGCAAATAAACAAGTAGCTTTTATTGGCAGTTGGGGACCCCGCAAGGGTTCTCAAGATTGGGCAGAAATTATTAAGCACGTAAAAGCTGAAGTTCCAGAAGCCAGTTTTTTATTTTTAGGGACTGGATTCGATACTCAAAAAGTGTTGGACGATCTTAATTTACCAAATTGTGATTGGGTTCAGGTTGTGCCGGACTATGATTCTGATAATCTGCCTAAACTTTTAAGTAAAGCGACAGTAGGAGCTTTTCCTAGTTATATTGAGGGATTTGGTTTTGCTGTGCTGGAAAAGCTTGCCTGTGGGTTACCAACAGTAGCTTATGATGTACCAGGTCCAAGGGAAATGTTAAAGTATCTAGACCAATCTTTAATGACTCCACCAGGAGATATTCAAAAGTTTAGTAAGCAGTTGGTTAGATTGCTTAATCTTAAAATATATGATTACTCCCAAGTATCTCAAAAATGTATTCAAGTAGCAAGTAATTTTTCTTGGGTTGAAATTGCTAAAAGTACTTTATATACTTACTGTAAATTTTTGGAGACACATAAATGACCCAAAGTATTATCCAAAATGCTTTGAATGATATGCTTGGTTACTCGCTCAAATTGACCCCTGAATTTCGTGGGAAGTGGAGATTAATTAGGTATTGGATGAATCATCAGGATGATAACGCTGTGAAGTTGAGAACTCTTCCTGGTGGTGAGAAAGTTTTTTGTCATCTGCGCGTACCTTATGAATCAATGGTTTGGCTTGAGAGAGAAGAGCAAACAGACTTAAAGCTACTCGCAAAATTGCTAAAATCAGGACAAACTTTTGTTGATTGTGGAGCTAATATTGGCATATGGTCTCTAGTTGCTGCTTCAGCAGTAAAACCTGCGGGAGAAGTTTACTCTTTCGAACCAAATCCATCGACTTTTCAGAAATTATCTAATAATGTATGTTTGGCAAAATTTAAAAAAAATATCAATTTAATTGCATCGGCAGTAGGAAATGAGCAAAAAAACGTATTGTTTCATTGTGATGCTGCTCATAACATATCTCATATCACTAATTCATCAAACGAAGGTTCAATTAATATTTCTGTAGTGACAATAGATTCAATTTTAGAAAACAATATTATTCACGGCATAAAAATAGATGTTGAAGGCTTTGAGCTTGAATGTCTTCAAGGGGCTGAAGCCACTCTTAAAAGATACAAGCCTTGGCTATGTGTTGAGTTTAATACACTGCTGGCTAAAGTCAATAAATTATCCGACTGGAAAGTTCATCAATATTTAAGAGAATTAGGTTATGTATGCCGTCAATTTAAAGATGCTTTCGATTCCAGTAGCGACAGTATTTTGTCTGATACTTGGGAGACTACTGGTTATTGCAATTTATATTATTCAATGAAATAGACAGTAGAATGTTAGATAATAATGATGTAATTCGGGTTAGTGTTGCTTTGGTGACACGTAATCGTCCTGAGTCTTTAAACCGCTGCTTAAAAAGTTTGCGTTCCCAAAGTATTCAACCTTTTGAAGTCGTTATTTCTGATGATTCTGATGAAGAATTTGCTATACGTACTAAGGAATTAGCAGAACGTTGGAACTGCCAATATATAAAAGGTCCACAGCGCGGTCTATATGCTAACCGAAACCATGTTGCTCTTGCTTGTAATGGCACTCATATTCGTACAATGGATGACGATCATGAGTTTCCAGCGGATCACTTTAAGGTGCTTCAAGCTGTAGTTGAATCAGATTCAGATAGCATCTGGATTATAGGCGAATATTGGGAAAAACCAACGCCATCATCAAAATTTTACTTACCTGGAGAAATCCAGCCGCGTGGATTCAGCAAGCTTCCTTCTAATCTGGATGACTGTTTTGCAATTAGTGATGGAGCAGCAATTTACCCCAAACAAGTATTCGCAAATCAGCGTTTATTGGAAGTTTTTAAATTTGGTAGTCTTTATTTAGAGTTTGGTGCAAGATTAAAATCCTTAGGTTACAGGATTAGGTATTGCCCAGATACATATATTATTCATCACTATATTCCTGGAAGCCGCTCTTTTAATGATGAAAAAATGCAGAAAATGAGTAATTTTCTTGCCGCTTATTTAACTTATAGTTGCTATTTATTTGATTTATTTAAAACTATAGAATGTACTGCTTACTTTCTAGCTATCTCCTTGTTAAATACTTTTAATAAAGAAAGCAGTAATTACTTTACACTGCGAGATTTCTGGAAAGTATTAAAATTATCTAATAAATATAAAAATCTATTTAAATCAGGTAATTATCAGCGTATAAATTAATTCATTTTCATGTCTTTTAATCAAGATACTAGTAAACCTTAAGTAGGTAGGCGCAAATAAAGCCAACTATGTAACAAAATGTAAACAGAACATAACCTTTGCGTTGGCGAAGCCTGCCTGAAGGGCTTATACTTCGCTTCACTCCGTTACGCTCGTAATGACATAGTTATAAATTTTTCTGCCCACTTACTTATTATAGCGCTTCCTAATCTGCTGAAGTACAAAAGGGCAGGCAAGGATGCCTACCCCACAATAATTTTAGTAATTTCATCTGTAATTCACCAGACTGAGAAAAGCTATATCGCTATTTATTAAAATCATGAGAAAAGTTACACCACAATCTAGTTGGCATGAAACATGGAAATATAGCTATCCATACGATTTACTAGAAATTTATGGAGAGACAAGTGATAAAGGATATGCTTATTCCTACGCTAATCGTCGCCAACACATTTTGGATGTAATCAAAAAAGTTGCTCAACCTGGGGCAAAAATTCTGGATGTAGCTGCTGGACAGGGTAATTTTAGTTTGAGTTTGGCAGAATTAGGTTATGAAGTTACTTGGAATGACCTGCGTGAAGAATTAATTGATTATGTCAAACTCAAGTGGGAATATGGCACGATTCATTATGCACCAGGAAATGTTTTTACACTAGGTTTTGATTCTCAATTTGATGTTGTCTTAATTGCGGAAATTATTGAACATGTCGCTCATCCTGATGAATTTCTCAAAAAAATAGCTCAGATGGTTAAACCTGGTGGCTATATTGTTATGAGTACACCAAATGGTGAATATTTCCAGAACCGCTTGCCTAAGTTTTCTGAATGCCCTGATCCAAGTCAGTTTGAATCAATACAATTTCAACCCAACTCGGATGGTCATATTTTCTTGTTGCATTTAGACGAAATTGAATTCTTGGCAAAACAGGCAAATTTATCAATTATAGAAACCAAATTATTTAATAATACACTCACAAACGGCTATCTAAAATTGCGATATTTATTGGATTTTATGCCACGTAAGTTTATAGATCAATTTGAAATATTTACGAATTATATACCACCTTTGATGCAAAGAAAAATTCATAATAGTATGGTGGTTGTATTCTCCTGTTAAGTATAAGTCATCAAAAATATGTTAAACATTCGTTGTTAGGATATAAATTCAGCAGGAGATAAAAATTAGTGAAAAAAGCATTAATCTGTGGAGTATCCGGTCAAGATGGAGCATATCTAGCGCAGTTACTCTTAAATAAAGGTTACAGTGTTTGCGGTACATCTCGTGATGCTCAAATTTCTTCTTTCCAAAATTTGACTCGTTTGGGAATCCGAGAACAGCTCAAACTAGAGTCTATGACTCTTACTGATTTCCGCAGCGTATTGCAAATTCTGGCGAAAATTCAGCCTGATGAAGTCTACAACCTTGCTGGGCAGAGTTCCGTAGGTTTGTCTTTTGGACAACCAGTAGAAACTCTGGAAAGTATTGCTACTGGAACTCTCAATTTACTAGAAGCCATTCGTTTTATTGGCGCTCCTATCAAACTTTACAATGCTGGTTCCAGTGAATGCTTTGGTAATACTGGTGACAAGGCAGCTGATGAAAACACTCCTTTTCGTCCCCGAAGCCCTTATGCAGTTGCTAAAGCTACGGCTTTTTGGGAACTAGCCAATTATCGAGAAGCTTACGGTTTATTTGCTTGTTCTGGTATTCTCTATAACCATGAATCTCCATTAAGACCAGAAAGATTTGTTACCCAAAAAATTGTTGCTGCTGCCTGTCGCATTGCCCAAGGTAGTCAAGAACAACTGCATCTAGGTGATATTTCTGTTCAACGTGACTGGGGTTGGGCACCAGAATATATCGAAGCAATGTACTTAATGTTGCAGCAAGAACAGCCAGAGGATTACGTAATTGCCACAGGAGAAACTTCAAAGTTAGCAGACTTTGTGGCAGAAACCTTTGCTTGTTTGGGGTTAGATTGGCAGGAATATGTAACAGTTGATAGTAGTCTTTTGCGACCAACGGATATTGCAGTAGGTAGAGCAAATCCAGGCAAAGCAAAAGCAAATTTGGGATGGGAAGCACAATATAAAATGAAGGATGTTGTGCGGATGATGGTGGAAGCAAAGCAACAAGAATTATTGAGAAAGTAAATCCAGAAATTAAGTATTATGGCTGGAATTACTGTAGCTTATGGTAGTGTCCATCAAATCTACCAAATTGCCTTAGCTGCCCAAGAAATCGGTGTCTTGGAGCAATTTTTCTGCTCTTTGATTGATGCTCCTGGCAAGTGGGGTAATATTCTATCAATGGTAGTGGGACGCGATCGCCTTGCAAGTATGCGACGTCCCGAACTAAACCCCAAGCTAGTTACGGAATATCCTTTACCTTTCCTACTGCATTACTTAATGCAATCTTTCCGGGGTTCTAAAGCACCTGTACAAGGAAGTAATCGAGAAGCGGTAAATGAGCGATTTGACCGTTGGGTAGCTCAACAGCTAAATTCTTGCAACAGCAGGGTGTTTGTTGGGGTGGAAACCTGCGCGCAATATTCCTTTGAAGTTGCTCAAAAAAAGGGGATGACTACTGTTCTTGATTGTCCCCAAGTACATCCAGATTTTTTGACGCAGATTCTCCACACTGCTGCGTCAGACTTAGGTTTAGCACCTCCTGAACCTTTTGACCATCCTCAAACTGCTGAACGTAAGCGTCTGGAGTACAGTATGGCAGACATCTTACTCGTGTTATCAGAGGTGCAAAAGAGAAGTTTTGTAGCAGCGGGTTTTGCTTCGGATAAACTGGTTGATGTTCCCCTTTGGGCAGATACAACTATTTTTCAACCACCAACTCCTCCTGTAGCAAAAGACCCCAAAACCCTACGAGTTTTGTTTGTGGGAGGACTTTCCATCCGTAAAGGCATTCCCTACCTATTAGAAGCTGCCCGCTTATGGGGTTCTGGGGTTCAACTGACGTTGTTGGGTACTATTACATCAGAAATTGAGCCGTTTTTGCGCAAATATGAAGGCTACTTCACCCACATTTCTCCTACGACAAAAGTTGGAGTACGTAACTATTACTGCCAGTCAGATGTGTTAGTTTTACCATCTTTGGTAGATACTTTTGGTTGGGTAGCCATGGAAGCTATGGCTTGTGGTTTACCTGTGATTGTGAGTGAAAATTGTGGTGTACCAGTTCCCGATGAAAATTGGCGAGTTCCCATTATGAATCCCCAAGAAATTGCGGAAAAAATATTCATGTTGCGGGACAATCGGGAATACTGTGCAAGTTTAGGTGAGATAGCAAAGCAATTTGCCCAGCAATTTACTCCACAACGTTATCGACAGCAATTGCAATTATTATTCAAGAAACTTTTGCAATTATAATGATTATCCAGATTGTTCCACAATTGCCTCCAATTGCTAGTGGAGTGGGTGACTATGCTTTGGTATTAGCAAGGCAAATTCGTCAGGATTTTGGTATTTTAACCTGCTTTATTGTGGGTGATCCTAATTGGTCTGGAGCAGATGACATTGAAGGTTTTCCTGTAAAAAAAATTGCTAAACGTTCAGGCAAAAATTTGATATCTACCCTAGCAGAAGTTACTCCTGATCCTATTCCTGTACTGCTTCATTACGTCAATTATGGCTATGATCGACGGGGTTGTCCCATTTGGCTGATAAATGGACTACGACGGTGGCAGGAAAAAAGCAAAAGTCGTTTGCTTACAATGTTCCACGAAATTTACGCTGGTAGTAAGTTATTTTGGACTAGTGCTTTTTGGACAGAACCCCTACAAAAGCACCTTGCTGCTAGCATTGCGAATATTAGCGATCGCTTAATTACCAGCAAACCTCTTTATGGAAAATTGCTGCACAACCTTTGTCAAAATAAAACATTACAAATTCCCATAATTCCTGTTTTTTCTAATATTGGTGAACCGCAAAAAAGACTACCATTAACTGAACGAAAACAAAGGTTAGTTGTGTTTGGTGGTTCTGGTAATAGATTAAAAGTTTACGAGGAATCAATATCTCCTTTGAGCCGTATTTGTCAAGAGTTGAATATCCAAGAAGTCATAGATATTGGTCCACCGATAAATCTACCAATTTCTGAAGTTGGCGATATTCCTATAGTTAAGCTGGGGCAGCAATCTGCTGACAAAGTGAGTGCCTTACTTCAAGATTCATTGGTTGGTTTTTTTTATTATCCTCTCGACTTTTTAAGTCGTTCAACAATTTTTGCTGCTTACTGTGCCCATGGTGTGATTCCAGTCGGCACAGGCTACTATGTTTGGGGACAAGAAGATGATGGAATTGAAGTTAATCAACACTACTGGTTAGCAAATAATCAAACGGGGGATTTAACTTTAGGTGTTGGACAAATGATTGCAAATCAAGCTTATGCTTGGTATCAAAATCATAATTTATCAAAACAGGCTGAAGTATTTATCAATCAGCTTTTTCATGAATCACTTTATTAGTTTTTCTAAATGATTAACCAGGAATTCCTGAATTTATCGTTAGCACCAACTGAATTGGTAGTCGTTATTAACTCATTTAACAGGCTTTCACTTTTATGTGATGCTTTACCATCGATAATTCAAGCCTTGAAGCATATTTCCTTGAAATCAGCAGTGATTGTTTTTGATGCTGGTTCAACGGATGGTAGTGTGAATTTTATTCAGGAATTCGCAGCCCAAAATCAAGAAACAGAGATTATTTGTCTTTGTCCTTCACCAAATACCGATCGTTCTTTTAGTGCAGGATGTAATTTCGCAGTACAATTTGCATCGCAAAAATTTCCTCAGCTTCAGTGGTGTTTATTTTATGAAACAGATAATTTCATTAAAAATGAATTAGCTCTGCCTCTTGCTTTGAAACTTTTAGAACAAGAAAAAAAATTAGCCGCTGTTGGCTTTACAGTTGAAACCCACGAAGGTAAAAAAGCAGGTTTTGGTTCTCGCTTCCCTACTCCTCTCAGCTTTTTGTTAGGTCAGCAACTTTCTGATAAATTAGGTTTAGAAAGGATGAATATCCAAGAATGGTATTCTTTTTTGGGAGTTCGTTGGGGTATTAGCGATATTGTTTTTACAAGTCCATTATTAGTCAGATATTCTGCATGGAAATCTACAGAGGGAATGGATGTAACTAGATTTCCCTACTCAGATTCTGATAATGATTGGTGTCGGATGGTTTATAAAAAAGGTTGGCAGGTAGCTGTTTTAGATGTACCTGGAATTATTCATGATAACAAAATGCAAACCTCCCCATGGTCAGGAAATCGAGTGATTAATTTTCATCAGGCAAGATTTCGTTTTTTACTAAAACATCAGGTTTATTGGATAGGTTGGCTAAAGCCTCTATTATTTATCAGACACTGCTTAGAATTATTGTTACTGAGTTTGAAAGCTGTTCACGATCAAGAAGCGAAAAAATCAATTCAGAAACGATTGTTAATGATGAAAATTGTTTTTAGCAATTATGAACAATGATGAGACAATTATTTAATCAAAAAATACTGGTAGCTTTTTGGCGAAATATTAACATTTAACTATATGTTGTTAAAATATTTAATTTCGTAAAAATATCCTCAAACTAACTGTTCAATAGTGTGGACGTATGACACAATCCATAAAAACTTACCTGAAACAAAACTACTACCTTTACAGGTTCACAAAAAATCTTCTGACTACATTAAAGTCTATCCCATATGTTTTGCAATCTTTAAAACCTAAACCAATTGAGAACAATTTAATTCTTGGTTATTCCGGGAAAATTCAAGGATGGATAACTTTTGATATTGCACCTGGTTCAGATTATCTGGGAAATATCAAAAACTTAAAATTATTTCCCAGTAATAGCCTCGAAAGAGTTTATGCTTCTCATGTTCTAGAACACGTGAATTACAATGATGCTAAAGTTTCTCTCCGGGAAATGTATCGCATCTTAAAGCCTGATGGAGAAATATTTATTGCTGTTCCCGATTTAGTAAATATCAGTAAATTACTGGAAACAGAGCTTGCTGAAACTGCAATAGATATCACTTTTGGAGTCAATCGTCCAGTGAAAGATTGGCAACCCCAGCATCAATATGGCTATACCAAAGCAACTCTAGAAAAGGTGATGAAAGACTGTGGTTTTATTGAAATAGAAGAATTTGAACCTTTCTTAAATGATACGACTCAGTTAGTTATCAATAGCATTAAAATATCAATTTGTTTCAAAGGTAAAAAAAGGAGCAACTGTTAATGATTGAACTGGCAAAACCACTCACTTATCTGGGAACCCGAATTCAAAATTACGCTTATCTTCTAGCTAACCCCACTTATTCCAAAGTCCGAAAAAATGGGGGATGTGGTACTTTGTATCGATTACTTAATAAAGATTGGTTTCCTCACCAACATATCCGCACTGTTTTGGATGTAGGAACAAATGAAGGACAATTTATCAAAACTGCTCTAGCTCTGATGCCAAATGTAGCTATTTACGGTTTTGAGCCTAATCCTGAAGCTGTAAACAAATTAAAAAATACCGATTGGGGTTCAGATAAGGTGAACATACTCCCAATAGCCTGCGGAAGTGAAAATGCGAAATTAAAACTCAATATTTCTAAATTTTCCCCTGCTTCTTCACTTCTCAAAATGGAGCAAAAACACCAAGAGGAATTTCCAGGTACAGAAACCGAAAAAGTGATATCGGTAGAAGTTGAAAGACTCGATCAAATAGTTCCATCTTTAAAGATTGATTCAGAACCTTTCTTATTGAAAATAGATGTACAGGGCTTTGAATTAGAAGTTTTATCGGGAGCTAGTGGCATTTTTAAGCAAACTCCTATTATTGTATGCGAGGTCAATCTCGCTTCCCTTTACGAAAATCAATGTACATTTGATTCCTTAATTGCATTTATGCGTCAACACCAATATCGTCTAGTCGATATCGGAAATCCCATTCGTTCTTCTTACAATCAGGAGATTCTCTTTTTAGATTTGGCTTTTAAACGAGAGAAATTTTAATTATAAATTAGGTTTTCATTTATGAACAAGGAGAGATAGTCAACAATACAAATAAATTCAATATTAATTGAATAATCCTAATATCTTGTATGAAAATTCTAATTTATTCTCCTATATTTTATCCGAGCATAGGTGGATTAGAGACTGTAATATCTATTTTGGCTCATGAGTTTGTACATCACGGACACGAAGTTAAACTAGTTTCAAAAGTTCCAGATCCAGAATCAAAGGTTTTTCCTTTTGAAGTAATCCGAAATCCCAATTCCCAAAAAATATTAGATTTAACTCGTTGGTGCGACATTTATTTCCAAGGTTGCGTTAGCTTGAAAGGACTTTGGTCTATTGTACTAGCTAGAAAACCTTTGGTAGTCACTCACCAAACATGGTATCGTTATCCAGAAACAAGACTAACATGGCAAGCAGCTTTAAAGCATTGGGTAACCCATTTTGCTACTAATATTGCACCCAGTGAAGCAGTTGCAAATCAACTTCCATCTCCTGTAAAAGTAATTCCCAATTCTTATCAGGATGATATATTTTACGAAATGCCGGAGGTTTCCCGCAATCAGGATTTAGTATTTCTGGGTCGCTTAGTTTCAGATAAAGGTGCTGATTTACTTCTGGATTCATTAGCATTACTCAAACAGCAAGGATTAAAACCACATTTAACAATTATTGGTAAGGGACCTGAAGAAAATAATTTGAAGCAACAAGTAGAAAATTTGGGAATTGTAAATCAGGTTAAGTTTGTTGGTTCTCAAGTTGGAGAAGCTTTAGCTAGACTGTTAAATGCTCATAAAATCCTAGTAGTACCTTCTTTATGGCAAGAACCTTTTGGAATTGTAGCTTTAGAAGGAATTGCTTGTGGATGCGTAGTTGTTGGTTCAGAAAAAGGTGGATTAAAAGATGCTATTGGTGCATGTGGAGTAACATTTGCAAATGGAGATGTCAATGGTTTAACGCAAGCATTAGCAGACTTACTGCTTAATACCGATAAACTTGAAAAGTATCGAAGAAATAGAGAAACTCATTTGGCAAGACATCGGAAAGATTCTGTTGCTAAAGAATATCTTCAAGTATTAGAAGGAATAGTTCAGTGAATTTAATTTTTTTCCTCATATTGCTTGCCATTTTCATCATTATATTTACTAAATTTGACTGGCGGTATTTTGTTAAATCAGTATTATTTATCATAATTATTGATGGTGCTTTACGGAAGTGGTTTCTTCCCCAAGCAAGCAACCTGGTCTATCTTTTAAAAGACTTTGTTATAATTATAGCTTACATTAAATTCTTTGCTTCTTCTCAAAAAACTAAACTTATTAATAACACTTGGATTTCCATTGCTCATGTACTCCTGAGTCTTGTTGCAATATGGTTATTAGTCCAATCTTTCAACCCTGACTTGGGGTCACCAATTGTTGGTCTGTTTGGTCTTAGTCGTTATTTATTATATGTTCCTTTGATGTGGATGGTTCCCTACTTGTTTAATTCTCAAGAGGAACTTTATCGTTTTTTACGCAATTATTTGTTATTGCTAATTCCGATCTGCATCCTAGGAATTGCTCAATTTTATAGTCCTGCTTCAAGCTTTCTCAATATTGCACCTGGAGGGGAAGAAGCAGATGCAGGACTAGGATTTGGTGATGGAAAGCTGAGAATATCTAGTACATTTTCTTATCCTAATCTTTATACAACTTATTTAGTTGTTTCTTTTGGCTTATTAATGCATTATCTGACCAATCAACAGTCAATTATATGGAGAATAATTATCTTTTCTGAATTATTATTAATGATTGCTAATTTTTTCATGACAGGTTCTCGTGGAGTTCTCTTATCTGCAACTTTACTGTTGGTAGCTAATCTAGGTATAAAGACTTTTTATGAATCTAAAAAAAATCTGAAAATCATAGGTAGGCTCGCTATACCTGCTGTGATTATGATGCTTATTTTACCCCAATGGTTTGCTCCAGCAATAGATGCCTTTTCATCCCGTGGAAGCATCGTAGGTGATAGTCGAATTACCCATGCTTTTTATATTCCTCCTGTTCCTAATAAATCTTTTATAGACGGTTATGGTACTGGTGCAACTCAAAACGGTGGTAAAGCTATAGGACGATTTTTGAATTTGCCGACAGGGTTACCTACACCACCTGCTGAATCGGAATTACATCGTATTAATATTGAAATTGGGCTATTTGGTCTCGTACTTTGGTATGCAATGCGTCTTGCTCTTTTGATGGCACTTTGGTCTGTTTATCGAAAGCTGAAAACACCTTTCTTGAAAGACTTAGCATTAATTGCTTTTCTTATTCATATATTGTTTTTACCCGGTCAAGTTGTAGTTCATCCAGTAGCGGTTGTTTATTACTGGTTTTTGAGTGGTTTTATATTTTTGCTACCACGGTTAGAAATTAATAATTACTACTATCAAGAATATAAATTATCATCTGATAAATTGTCACGAACAGATATTGCAAATTATTGATGTATATTCTCATTTTTTTTCATAAAAAAGCATCATAAATATTGGTAATAGAAGGTCACAGAATGAATAAACTCCATATTTGGTCTCCAAATATTTTTCAGTTTAAGGGGGGAATACAGACTTATTTGCATGATTTATTAGAAGCAATCACTGAAAAACTAGCTGAATTTCAAATAGAGGCTTATAATAAGCTGGATAAAAATAAAAGCCAAGAATGCTTAAATTCAAACAATTTGAGATTCTATTTTTATGGAAATACACCTAATGCTATAAGGAGTATATATTTTGCATTTAGTCTGATAGTAGAGTCAGTCAAGAAACATCCAAAACTGATTATATGCGGTCATATTAACTTTGCCCCTGTTGCCTATTGGGTTTATCGTTTGACCGGAATACCTTATTGGATATTGGTCTATGGTGTGGATGTATGGAATGTTAAAAGCGAAATCAAACAAAAAGCTTTAAAATCAGCAGATAAAATAATCTCAATTAGTGGGTATACACGCGATCGTCTACTCCAAGAACAAAATCTACATCCCAAACAAATTTCACTGTTACCAGTTACTTTTGACGCTAATAGATTTAAAATTACCCCTAAACCAAAATATTTATTAGAGCGATATGGGTTAAATTCAAACCAACCAACTATTTTAACTGTAGCTCGATTATCTAGTTGTGAAGCCTACAAAGGCTATGATCGAGTGATTAGCGCATTGCCACAAATTCGAGAACAAATTCCTAACATTCATTATCTTTTAGTTGGAGGGGGTGATGATCGTCCTCGGATTGAACAACTAGTACAAAATCTCAACTTACAAGACCATGTGACTCTAACCGGATTTATTCCAGATGAAGAACTTGTCGATCACTATAACTTGTGTGATGTGTTTGCCATGCCAAGTAAAAAAGAAGGGTTTGGTATTGTTTATTTAGAAGCTTTAGCTTGTGGGAAACCCACACTTGGTGGAAATCAAGATGGAGCAATTGATGCTCTTTGTCATGGTGAGTTGGGAGCATTAGTTAACCCTGATGATGTGGAAGAAATTGCCCAGACACTGATTCAAATTCTACAGGGTACTTATCCCAATGCTTTGATGTATAAGCCTGAAACTTTACGTCATCAAGTAATTGATAAATTTGGGTTTGAGCGTTTTAAAGAAACCCTGGCTGGCTATTTAGAGCAACATTTACAGGCATCTATATAGGAGTTAATATTTTAAATGTGCGGCATTGCCGGAATTCTAACAGTTAATCAATATCCAGATAACTTAGAAACGATTATTCACCGGATGCAAACGGCTATCCAGCATCGTGGTCCTGATGATGCAGGTATTTATATTTCTCTAAATAAACAAGCTGCCTTTGCCCATACTCGTCTTTCTATCATTGACCTCAGTAGTGCGGGACATCAACCAATGTCTTCCCCTGACGGTAGATACTGGATTACTTTTAATGGCGAAATTTATAACTTTCAACAACTGCAACAAAATCTAATTTTCCAAGGAGAAAAATTTCATTCTCAAACTGACACAGAGGTAATTCTCAAGCTCTATCAAAAAGAGGGTTTTAATTGTGTGCAACATCTACGAGGAATGTTTGCCTTTGCTATTTGGGATGACTTTGAAAAAACTTGTTTTTTAGCTCGCGATCCATTAGGAATTAAACCACTCTACTATTGGCAATCTGGCTCAACTTTAATTTTCGCTTCAGAACTAAAAGCTATTCTAGCATCTGGTTTACCTGCTGTTAACCTCAGTCAATCAGGTTTATATGGTTATCTCATTAGCGGTTCTGTTCCAGAACCATACACTTTAATTGAAGGTATTAATTGTCTCGAAGCTGGTCATTGCTTATATTGGCAATCAGATAAATTATCCAAAAAACAATACTGGCAAATTAATTTTACTCCCCAACACATTTCACTAATAGAAGCTCAAGAAAGAGTTCGTGCAGCTTTAGTAGACTCGATTCAACATCACTTTGTAAGTGATGTACCTGTAGGTGTGTTTCTGAGTGGAGGAATTGATTCTACAACAGTTGTTGCCTTAGCACGTCAAACACAAAAAGGATTACTAAAGACTTATTCTATTGCATTTGAAGAATCGGAGTGGGATGAAGGAGCAATTGCAAGGAGAATTGCTGAAAAATTTGATACTCAACATACAGAGTATAAAATTACTGCGGCATTAGGTAAATCATTATTTCCAAAATTCTTAGAGACAATTGACCAACCTACTATTGATGGTTTTAATACATTTTGTGTTTCGCAAATAGCTCATCAAGATAGTACCAAAGTTGTTCTTTCTGGTTTAGGAGGAGATGAGTTATTTGGAGGATATAATTCTTTTAAAAAAATTCCTCAAATGGTTCGTTGGGGAAGAAAAATTAAAGCTTTCTACCCCATCAATGTCTGTATTGGTATGGGATTGGAACATTGGGGGAGAACGTCAAAAATCAGACGTTTAGGAGATTTCTTACAACAGGCTCCAAATTCAAGTAATGCTTATCGTAGCTTTCGGGGAATATTCTCTCATCAAGAAGCTTGTAAAATTGTTCAACGCTACCTTCCTGAAAGAGATTTATTTCATCGTCATCACACTCATGAAATGATTGCTATGCCTTCTTTAGAAGACGAAGTTAGTTTGTTAGAAACCAGTTGCTATATGCGTAATCAATTATTGAGAGATAGTGATACCATGAGTATGGCATGGGGTTTAGAACTACGAGTTCCTTTTGTTGATAGGGTTTTCATAGAAACGATAAGTTCAATCCCGAATAATCTTCGTTATAGGAGTAACAAGCAATTATTAATTGAAGCGATTCCAGAATTACCAGATTGGGTATATAACAAACCAAAACGTGGGTTTTATTTCCCCTTTCAAACTTGGCTTCAAGATGAATGGCACGAATGTTTTAGTGGTGTTCCTTCTTTTAAGGATATACCATTAAATATGTGGTATCGTCGTTGGAGTCTAGCTTTGCTTCAATATTGGTGGCAAAAAATTTCAAATTCAAACCATAGTTAATGTTAGATATAAATTATCTATGTATAAAACACCAGCATACAAAAAAATACTTTATTCTTTAATACCTAATATAAAATTGATTACTAAAACACCTCTAGGTGGACAATTTTATTATTTTGCACAAACACATAAAGGTTTTTTATTTAACCGTTTAATGAGAAGTGATCATGAAATGTGTATCTTTAAATTTTATGATCGATTCTTAAAGGAAGATTCTGTATTCTACGATATTGGAGCCAATATTGGTGTTCATACAGTTGCTGCATCAAATAAAATTAACAAAAATAAAGGTAAGATAATCTGTTGTGAACCAGATCCTGCAAACCTAAAACTATGTAAAGGAAAATATTAGACTGAATCAAATAGAATCACTTTGTGATGTTATCAAGTCAGCTGTTGGCAATTGTATTGGCAAAGTAAGTTTTCAACGGGATCTATTTTCTAGTGCCACAGGTACTTTATCTTCGATTCAATCATTATCTTCTCAGCATCAGTGGATGGGAATGAAAAGCGCAGAAATTACCGTAGACTGTACAACTATAGATTTTATGGTTTTTGAAAGCAAAATGCCACATCCTGATATCATCAAAATTGATGTTGAAGGAGCTGAATATATTGTTCTCCAAGGTATGCAAAGGGTAATTAATGAATATTATCCAGACATAATTATAGATGGCATGACAAAAGAGTGTTTTTCAAAATTAAAATCATCAGGTTATAATATCTATGATTTATTAAATATGCGTTCCATAACTGATATTAACGATATAAGTTTTACTGTTCTAGTATCAAAAAAATCAATGTTTACTGAATAAGTTATCTGCCAAAAAACAAAAAGCATGTATTGATCCACTTTTGTTGATAATATAAATTATTAAAAAAAATTAGTGTTTTTGATGTTCCAGTCATGAATTAGATGTCCGAAAAACTTAATATTGTATCGTGTTTGTTATTCTTTTTGATTGCATTTCTGCTATAGCTTGAAAAGCTAGCTTTTTTCTATAAATATATAATATTGTCGTATATTTACTATTATGAAAACTCTTGTTCAACAAGCACATATATGTCATGTAGTCGCTAGTATCAACGAAAATATTGGTGGTCCAGCCTATTCAGTTACTAATCTAGCTCAAGCTTTATCTGGAGAAGGAATTGACTCCCATTTATTTACTCTTGATTACCAAAATCGTGGTCAACAAGTTCCCACTTCAAATGTCAAGATTCACAGTTATCCTGCTACACAAATAGCAAAATTTTTCCGAGGATTTCAGCCAAGTGCCAGCTATGCTTTACAACAGTTAGCATCAACAGAATTAGATTTAATTCATAATCATGGACTTTGGATGTTTCCTAACCTTTATGCTCGTCAAGCAGCCACTAAAAATAATCTACCATTGCTAATTTCTCCTAGGGGAATGTTGGAGGCTTGGTCTTTAAAAAATAGTTGGTTCAAAAAATTACCCGCATGGTTTCTATATGAGCAACAGAACCTGCAAAAAGCAATAGTTTTCCATGGGACTTCAAAAGAAGAAGTTAATTCTATTCGCAAACTTAATTTTTCTCAGCCCATAGCCTTAATTCCTAACGGAGTGAGTCTCCCTGACCTTAGTAAGCAACCTAACCGAGAAATTTTACTCCAATATTTTCCTGAATTAACTGATAAAAAATGGCTTTTATTTCTATCTAGAATTCATCCGAAAAAAGGCTTGGATAACTTGATGCGAACTTGGAGTAAAATTGCCAATGAATTTTCAGACTGGCATTTGATTATTGCTGGTCCTGATTCATCTGGTTACCAGAAAAAATTAGAAATATTAACCAAAGACTTGAAATTAGAAACAAGTGTGACATTTACGGGTATGCTTTCTGGAAAGATTAAAGCCTCTGCTCTCAGAAATGCAGATTTATTTGTATTACCAACTCACTCAGAAAATTTTGGAATTGCTATAGCAGAATCCTTAGCATACGAAGTTCCCGTAGTAACCACAAAAGAGGCTCCTTGGGAAGACTTAGTTAAATACGGATGTGGTTGGTGGATTGAGGATAATCAAAAGTCCTTAGAAATTGCATTACGTGAGGGGATGCAACTTTCTGATATACAGAGGAAAGAAATGGGACGAAAAGGAAGAATTATGGTAGAAAAAAAATATTCTTGGAGTACTATTGCCCAGGAAATGTCTAGGGTATATTACTGGATTTTGCATGGGGGAAACCCTCCTACATCTGTGAATTTTTATAAATCTATCTAAGAAGGGATATGCAGATTAATATTGCTACAGGTCCTTGGTTACCCGTTCCAGCTATACAGGGTGGTGCAGTTAACCGTCGTTGGCAAGGTGTAGCAGAGGTATTCGCAGCAAGAGGTCATCAAGTAACGATTTTATGTCGTTCCTATCCAGGGCAACCTCAATTTGAAAAGATTAATGGTGTATCTTATATCAGACGTGGTGGATTCCCTCAAAGTACTAATATTTATCTAGATTTGATCAAGGACTTAGTTTATGCTCTAACTACTTTTCCGGTTCTACCTCTTGCAGATATTTTAGTTATTAATGATTTTTGGTTGCCAGTTTTTGCCACTCTACGACCCAAAGTAGGGAAAATTGTCATCAACTCTGCTCGGTTTCCAAAGGGACAATATTGGTTATATGCTAAAGTACACTGTTTTGCTGCTGTTTCACATGCAATTGAAGAAGCGATCGCTCAGGAATATCCTGATGGCATTTCTCGGATCAAAGTAATTTCTAACCCTATTGACACCATTACATTTCACCCACCAATTGCTCCCCGTCCTAGCAGAGAGGATAAAACTATTTTGTATGTGGGTAGAGTTCATCCTGAAAAAGGAATTCATTTATTGCTGGATGCTTTTGCTATTTTATCTCAGCAGTTTCCTAGAATCCGGTTACGCATTATAGGACCAATTAAAGAAAATCAAGGTGGTGGAGGAGAAAGCTATTTCCGCAAATTAAAAACAAAAGCTGAAAATTTACCAGTAGAATTTTCTCAACCAATTTTTGAACCAACAAAACTGGCTGATGCCTACCGTCAGGCTGATCTATTTTGCTATCCTTCCCTAGCTGAGAAAGGTGAATCTTTTGGAGTTGCTCCCCTAGAAGCAATGGCATCAGGTCTTGTTCCAGTAGTTTCAAATCTAGATTGTTTTCGAGATTTTATTGAGGAAGGAATAACAGGATATTTTTTTGACCACCGTAGTGATGATGCTGCAAATAATCTTTCTGCTACTTTATCTTCAGCAATCATTAATTGGGAAACGACATCCACAATGGCTGAAAAAGCTGCCCATAAGGCACAAGAGTTCAGCTATGATAAAATCGCTGATTCATATTTAGCAGATTTTGAAGAATTACTCACAAAGGAATAACCAGGATTGACTTATGGATAAAAATACAATTCAGGCATTTTATGAAGACGTGTATACTGAGTACTTATCTGAAAATTTGCATGACTTCGATAGTTATGAAAGAAATCACGTTTTGAAGCGAATTTATCAACAGGGGAATAATAAGCAATTATTAGATTTAGGAGCAGGTCATGGGAATACTAGCAAATTTTTCCTGGATCGGGGTTATGAAGTTTATGCCATAGAATGGAATACTGTAGGAGTACAAAAGCTATTGAAACTTGGGGTTAAGGCAACTCAGAAAGATATAGAAGATGTTCCCTATAGCTATGAAGATAATTTTTTTGATGAAGTTTTTTGGGGAGACAACATAGAACACCTTTTTTTCCCAGAACAAGTTGCTAAAGAAATATACCGAATTCTTAAACCAGGTGGACGACTGGTTTTAAGTACACCTAATCATGGTTGGATTATCAATCGTCTATATTACTTTTTTATGGGTGTACCAAGAAGAACAGAAGGGCATAAAATTCCTATTTGGAAATGGCAACACATTAGATATTTCAATAAAAGTGAGATGAGGCAATTTTTAAATCATTGTGGGTTCCAGAAAAATTTTGCTTTTTATGGAGCCGAACGTAGACAACCATTTGCATTTTTAAGCCAGTATTTCCCCTCAATTATGGGATCTGTTATGGTTGTCGAAGTTTTTAAGTAAACAGACATGCTCAAAGCAATTACCCCCTTAATCCTCACCTACAACGAATCATTCAATATTAATCGCACTCTGAAGAATCTCACCTGGGCAAAAACAATTGTAGTCATTGATAGCTACAGCACTGATCGAACCTTAGAAATTCTCCATTCCTATCCACAAGTTCAGGTATTTCAGCGAGAGTTTGATACTCACACAAACCAGTGGAACTACGGTTTAGAAGAAGTTAAATCCCAATGGGTGCTTTCTCTTGATGCAGACTACATTGTTACAGATGAATTAATTTCTGAAATCAAGGAATTACCTGAAAATACAGAAATAGATGGCTACTTTGCCAGATTCAAGTATTGTGTTTTCGGGAAACCATTACGGGGTAGTATACTTCCTCCCCGTCAAGTTTTATTTAGAAAAGACAAATCAGTTTACATTGATGACGGACATACTCAACTTTTAGAGGTTAAAGGTAAATCAGCAATGCTGTCTGGCTACATTCACCATGATGATCGCAAACCTTTAACCCGTTGGTTATGGGCACAAGACCGTTATATGATAATTGAGGCTAAGAAATTACTAGAAACACCCAAGAGTGAACTGAGTTTAGGCGATCGCATACGCAAACAAAAAATCTTAGCTCCCTTTGTTATCTTATTCTACTGCCTCATCCTCAAAGGTGGTATCCTTGATGGTTGGCATGGTTGGTATTATGCATTTCAGAGGATGTTAGCGGAAATTATATTATCAATTCGTCTCATTGAAGCAGAACAAGATAAATCACATTAATTTGGTTGAATTTTGATTCAGAGAGTTTTTCGGAAGTATTGGTTACCCATATCTGGAATTGCTATTTTGGTAACTACTGAAATAGCTTTGAGGCTGTTTTTTGGACTAGGTAAACCAGTTTTAAGCCAAGCAGATTCTGACACAGGCTATCGTTTTCAACCTAATCAAAAAGTCTTTCGTTTTGGCAAAAGAATTGAATACAATCAATATTCTCAACGTTCTGAAGAAATATCTCCACAAAAGCTTCAAGGAACTCTGAGAATTTTAATGGTGGGTGATTCAGTTCTCAATGGTGGTAATCCTACTGATCAAGACCAAACCATTACTGAAAAATTAGAAGCAAAATTTAAATCATTAGGACAATCTACAGAAGTATTAAATGCTTCCGCAGGTTCATGGGGAATTGGCAATCATTTGGGTTATTTGCAAAAGTTTGGTACTTTTAACACTGATGTAGTAATTTTCCAAATTGGAAGTCATGATTTAACTCAACCAACCAGTACTGGCAAACGTATCGGACATGACCCAAACTATCCAAATAGACTGCCTTTATTAGCAACGGAAGAAGCATTAACTCGTTACATAATACCACGAATATTAAGGAATTATAATTTAAGCCTATTTTCTCAAGAAATTCCGCAGGTTTCAACAACAAAAGAAAATCAACAATTCCAGAAAAATATGGAGTTGTTTAAAACTGCTGTCAATTTGGTGCGTTCTCAAGAGATACCTGTTTATGTATTGTTTACACTTAATCGCTATGATTTAATTCCTAATCCAAAAACGCCACCCTATAAAAAAGAGTTTATGCAGGCAGTGTATTCTCTACAAATACCAATACTTGATACTTATGAAACTTGGTCGAAACAGCCAAAAAACATTATAAATAGTTACTACAGGGACGATGTACATTTGAATGAAAATGGTAATGAAGCAGTTGCTAATCTGATTTTTCAACAACTTTGCATAGAGCAAAAATTCAAAAATTGTTCTGGAATTACAGTTGAATAATTGAGTAAAACTATGACAGCACTACCCAAATTACAAATTACCATATAAGAAATGGATACCTTTAGCGATCGCTTCTGACCATGACACCCTTGCAAGTCCAGTTGCAAAATACCCTACCTCCCATCACCTGGGAGAAACTACCAGCGGATTTTCCCCTACCGGATGAACCAGTGGAAAGTAACCTGCAACCCCTGTTAGCTGCTGCTTTACGAGAATCTCTAGAATTAGCTGGCTTAATCCTAGAATCGATGATTATTGCCACCAATTTTGGTATTTGTGCTACAGTCGGTGATAAAACTGTTGTCAAAGCACCTGATTGGGTTTATGTCCCATCAGTTAAGTCTTTACCCCCAGGAGAAATTCGTCGCAGCTACACTCCCCATGCTGAGGGAGAAAAACCCACCATTGTCATGGAATTTATCTCTGCAACGGAAGGAGGAGAATACTCCATTAATCCTCATTATCCCTATGGCAAGTGGTATTTTTACGAACAAATTTTACAAGTTCCTACTTACGTAATTTTCCATCCGCTAATCCCGATTTTAGAAGTCTACAACCTGGTGAATGGTAAGTACGAGCAAAAATCCCCAGATGAAAGTCAACGCTTTTGGATAGAAAGTTTGGGTTTATTTCTGGGTATGTGGATGGGGAAAAAAGCAGAATTTGAAGGTTATTGGTTACGCTGGTGGGATAAATCTGGGAATTTATTACCTTGGGGAATTGAGTTAGTTGAACAAGAACGTCAACGCACTGAACAAGAACGTCAACGTGCTGAACAAGCTGAAGAAAAAGCTGTTAGATTAGCTGAGAAACTTCGAGATATGGGGATTAATCCAGACGAAATTTAGTTATAGAAACAAAAAATCGGGAATCTGACACAACCCCTAGGGTACCCTAATTTAGGGTATAAAATAAAAGTGGGATGGGCATCCTTGCCCGTCCGTACTGCTTTATGAGAACCCCTAGGGTAGCCTGAGTTATGGTATCAAATACAACAAAAGTGGGATGAGCATACTTGCCCGTCCTAATTTCACCGATTTCCTTTATATTATACTTAACCCAAAATCGCTATATGAATTAACTCCTAAGCTTGTAGGTGAAACAATTTTATCACTTAGTCAACAGATATTGGATATTGACTTTGGCAGGTTTTATACTCGTCCTGTTGAGTATTATTCCAATTAGAATAGTGATCGCATCTTACATCGCACCCCGTCCCCAAGCTATCCTTACCCTTGGTGGTAGTTTAGGACGGGAGGAATTTACCGCAGAATTTGCACAATATTTTCCTGATTTAGAAATCTGGGTTTCTAGCGGTCTTCCTCCACAAAAATCCCGTGAAATCTTTCAAGCAGCAGGTATTCCAGACAGCCGTATTCACTTGGACTATCGTGCTGTTGATACCGTTACCAATTTTACTACACTGGTTGCAGATTTCCAACAACGGCAGATTAACCACGTATACTTAATTACCTCTGATTTTCATATGCCTAGGGCAAAAGCAATAGCCACCATTGTTCTTGGTAGTCATGGTATAACTTTTACTCCTGTTTCTATTCCGTCCGATAGACAAAAAGAATCACGTTTGCGTATATTACGGGATATTGGGCGTTCCTTGGTTTGGATTTTGACAGGTCGCACTGGAGCCAGTTTTGGACATCGTATAACAATTTTATTCTATGCGTTTAGATAACTATAGCCTTGGTAGTTACACCCCTGGTGCTGCCTTCTGGAAGCAACTGTTATGGTATTTTGTGGGTTCGCCATTGGTTGCAAGTTATTGGTTACCGATGTCGGGTTTGAAGGTTTTGATACTCCGGGCTTTTGGGGCAAAAATTGGTAACGGTGTGCGTATAAAAACGGGTGTGAGGGTAAAATTTCCTTGGCGATTAATTGTGGGTGATTATGTGTGGATTGGGGAGAATACTTGGATAGATAACCTTGCTGATGTTACCATTGAAAGTCATGTGTGTTTGTCTCAAGGGGTTTATCTTTGCACTGGAAATCATGATTGGAGTCATCCGGATTTTAAATTGATGACTGCACCGATTTATATTCAAGAAGGTAGTTGGATTGCAGCTAAAGCTGTTGTTGGTCCGGGAGTTACTATTGAAAGAGGTGCAGTGCTAACTATAGGTGGAGTTACCGGACGTTCTTTGGAAGCGATGACTATTTATGCAGGTAATCCAGCGCAACCCGTGAAGAAGAGAAAACAGAGCATAGAGGAGATACTAGTCTGAAAAAAGTTGTGTCAATAAATCTTCACGACTCAAGTGAAAATGTTCAGCCACATCTGGTAAAATAGCGTTAAGCGTACTTACCTTCAGTGGGTCATGAGCGGGAATTGTAAGGTGGTGTTCGCCATTTAGTTGCGTTGTCAAGGGAATGTGACTTCCTGTTTGACGATCAATTACATACTCAAAACGAGCTAATGCTTTGACTAAATCTTCGCTTGACAAATCTCGCGGTAGCTTGATGAAGCTATGACCTCATCCCGGACAATGTGCAAGCGAATGACTTTGGGACGGTTATGTTTGTCAGGAAAATGACAGTGAACCGCGTCACGCACTATTTCCTTTAAAGTTGCTAAATCATTAGCCTGGGTAAAAATTGATTCACCTAATGCTCTGGCAATATAACCACATTCGGGGTAATCTTCCACGAGAAATACAATTTCAGTATTTGTATTTTTCACCTGTTTTTCGTCAAACTAGTAGTCCACCACATTAGTTACGAGGGGTCACAGATCCCCGACTTCTTTAAGAAGTCGGGGATCGCTCACACCCGCGACTTGTCAAAATTAATGTGGTTGAGTACTA
>JAAUYD010220210.1_pt1 | contig 46902 bp, 41 predicted proteins | sample 7278101 | NCBI WGS metagenome assembly JAAUYD01 (sample SAMN14350128, study PRJNA611818) | marine sediment metagenome | isolation source: surface marine sediment (0.6m) | place: French Polynesia: Moorea | collected 2018-08
CCGGCGACGGTGGCGATCGGTGGGAGCTGGTCACCGCCCACCACCCACCGATCCACTCCGTACGCTTAGTATGAATCCCGCCTCTGCACAACGTCGCGAGTTGTGTCTTACACAACTCGCGACGTCGGTCAGCGGGCCGAGACCGACCTCGTGTCGTACGAGGTCATTCCTGGGCTGTGTCGGGGAGCTCGGGGACCTCGGTCTCGCTGATCCAGGCGGTGAAGAACTGGTCGAGGTCTTTCCCGGAGATCTCCTCGGCGACCGCTTGGAGGTCATCGACCGTCACCGCGCTGTGCAGGTTCCGTTGGATGAACTCGCGCACGGTGGTGAAGAACGCGTCCTCGCCGATCTCCAACCTGAGGGCGTGGTAGAACAGCGCCGCTCGGTCGTAGGCGACGTCATCGAACAGCTCGTCGATCGACTCGATGCCGTCGAGGGGGCGGGTCGCCGCGGGCACGCGGCCGTCCAGCTTTCGAGTCGTGACGTCGGCATCGACGTCGTCGCTCTGCGACTCGGCCCAGAGCTCTGGGGCGTACCGTGCGAGCCCCAGGAACAACCAATCGGATCCCTCGGCGTCGGTGCTGACCGCGTTGCCGGCCCACTGGAACGCCACCAGCTGGAGCATCTGCTGGGCCGAGTTGGAGTCGGGCGTCACGATCCGCATCGGGGCCGAGTACGCAGTCGCCCGGAAATCGCCGTCGAGGCCGGAGACGCCGAGCCGCTCGTACGGGAACGGCCCGAACAGCGACTCCAGGTAGGCGAGTGCGTCGAGGACCTGCCGTTCGAGTCGTTCGGCGTTCGGCGAGCCGGGAATCACCGAGACCTCGACCGGGACCTTCCAGTCGACCAGGTTCGTCTCGAACTCCGCCACCGCGAAGGTCGCGTCGGAGACTTCGATGCCCGTGTCCCATGTCACGGTGCCGGATTCGTTCTCCTCGATCGGAATGCCGCTGGCCGTTGCGGTGAAGCCATCGGGCACGTCGAAGCGCATGATGTAGCGCGCCGGCGGGGCGTCCACGTCCTCGTCGATCGGCGTCCAGGTTGCAGCGGATCCCGGAAGACCGAACTCGTGGACCTGCTTGCCCGGAACGACGTCCCATCCCCTGGAGGAGGTGCCGCCCGGTTGGTACGCGGCCGGCTCGGCGGCATAGGCCACTTCGATCACGAACTCGCTCCCGGCCGGGAGCGGCTCGCTCATGGTGATGACGAGCTCCGGTTCGGTCACGGAGAACTCGGCGGACGCACCGTCGACGGTGACCGACTCGATCTGCAGCTCCCGCGCGTCGAGCGAGAACCGTTGCAGATCCTGCGTCGCGGTGGCCGTGATCGTCGCCACACCTGACAGCGACGTCAGATCGTCGGACAACGCCAGGTCCCAGTCGTAGACCGAGACCTCGTAGCCGCCGTTCCCGCTCTCGGGGAAGAACCTTGAATCGCCTCCCGTGGCACCGACCAGCGACGGGTCGACGTCGGGAGTGGGTACTGGTTCGGGGACGTCGGCGGGCTGTTCGACATCGTCGCGGTTGACGAGGGCGATGGCACCGACGAGCAGCGCGACGACCGCAGCGGCGGCCGCGACCAGGGGCCAGCGGCGGATGGGTGGGCGGGTGTTCTCGACGAGCATGATGATCTCCGTGTCCGTATCCGTGTCGGGTTCCCGGGTGGCGATCCGCTGTTGGATCGATGCCCAGGCATCGGGGGATGGAGTTGCTCGATCGGCGATCACGGGGAAGTCGCGGTCGAGGTCTTCGTCGAACCGACTCATGGCGTGAGCTCCTTCCGCATCGCTGCCAGTGCCCGCCGCAGGTGCGAACGCACCGTGGCGGACGGCTGCTCGGTGATCCGTGCGATCTCAGAGGCCCGGTAGCCGCCGTAGTACTTGAGCACCACGGCGATGCGTTGATGTTCGGGAAGCGTGTGGAGTACGTCCCACAGCGACTCGGCCGACGGTGTGAGGTCGTCCGGTGGCGCTGGTGGGCGTTCCCGCATCAGCCGTCGTCGTCGAATCAGTGATCGGCACCGACCCACCACGATGGTGCGGAGGTAGGCGCCGGGCTGACGAACCGGGGTGTCCGGATCGTCGAGTCGGAACGAGATGTCCACGAAGGACTCCTGGACGACCTCTTCGGCTTCGGCGTTGTTCCCGATGAGCGTGAATGCGAGTCGCACCATGCCGGTGTACTCGGCGCGGTACAACGCCTCGAGCGTGGCGGCGGGCCCCTGTCGGACCGCCACGTCCTTGGCGTTGCGCAATCTCTCCATCACCCACTACGTCGCACGAGCACCCGAAAGTGATGCAAGGAATCTCAGGAACCGACGACAACCATGCCGATCCGGTCACGGCAGTGTCGCATGTCCGGTCGTCAGCGGATGCACGAGACGGCGGCGGTCGCCGGGACCTGATCAACGCGAGCCGCCCGCCGATCCACACGCCGCGCCCTCACGCTGAATCTCAGGTCAGCTGTGTCACGCCGGGACTCCCGGCGAGGATCTCCCAGGTGGTGACCGTCTCGACGGGCGAGCCTTCGTCGAACTGGTCGGCGACGGCCCGGAAGGTCGCCAGCCACCGCTCGGGCGTGACCTCGCACACCGTGTAGCCGCGGCGTGTGTCGAACCACTTGATCTGCGGGTTGGCGGTCAACGCCGCGGACACCAGATCCTCGACGACCTGGCTGTCGTCGAAGAACGACGACGAGATGCTGCTCGCCATGATCTCGGCACCGACCACCGGCAGCGAGAGATCGAACGGGTCGGCGCGGAGGTCGGCCACCGCCGCCGAATGGAAGTCGCCCGTCACGACGACCAGGTTGTCGGCCGCGGCACCGACCGTCTCGAGTACGGCCTGCCGTTCGCCGGCGTAGCCGTCCCATGTGTCGACCACGACGACCGGTGGGTCGGAGCCGACGACGGCGTTGCCGCCGAACATGAACACCTGCTGGGCGAGCACGTCCCAGATCGCCTCCGATGAGGCCACTCCCTCGAACAGCCACTCGCGCTGGGCCGCGCCGAGCATCGTCTGGTCGGGCGACGCAGCCAGCTCCTCGTCGCGGAACTGCACGGCGTCGCCGAGCTGGGGAACCAACTCCTGACCCCGCTGCTGGTCGGCGCGGTACTGACGCGTGTCGAGCACGTGGAACCGCAGCAGGTCGCCGTGTGCGAACGAGCGGTAGATGTCGTAGTCGGACGAGGTCGGCGGGTCGAGGCGGACCGGCATGTGCTCGTACCACGCCTGGTAGCCGGCGGCGCGGCGGGCGAGGAACGCGTCGCGGTCGGCGTCCTCCTCGCTGCTGTCGTCGGCGTAGTCGTTGTCGACCTCGTGGTCGTCCCACGTGATGATCCACGGCACCAGCGCATGGGCAGCCTGCAGCAACGGATCGCTCTGGTACAGCGCGTACCGCTGCCGGTACTGGTCGAGCGTCTCGCACTCGAAGTCCTGGCCGGTCGTTCGTCCCCGCTCGTCGGCGTAACCGCCGCTGGCGTACTCGTAGATGTAGTCGCCGAGGAAGACGAAGGCGTCGAGGTCGCCCTGCTCGACGACGTCGCGGTAGGCGGCGTAGTACCCCTGCTCCCAGTTCTGGCAGGAGGAGAAGGCGAACCGGAACCGGTCGGGCGTCGTGCCGGGCGCGGCGAACGTCCGCGTGCGTGCCGGCGCGGTCTCGAACTCACCGACCCGGAACCGGTAGAAGTACTCGGTGTCGGCCTCGAGGCCGGTGACGTCGACGTGCACCGAGTGACCGAGCGCAGCCATGGCGGTCGCCGTTCCGCCCGCGACGATGTCGGTGAGATCGGCATCGGCGCCGACCGCCCACTCGACGTCGACGTCCTTGTCTCCGAGCGGCTCGACCGGCAGCAGCCGGGTCCAGAGGATGACCGAGTCGGCGAGCGGGTCGCCGGAGGCCACACCCAGCGTGAACGGGTCGGACGTGACGGCGGGGGCCTCGATCGTCGTGGTCGTCTCGGCCGCCGTGGTCGGTGGCACCGTCGTCGCCGGTGTGGTGGTCGCCGTCGTCTGCGTCGTCGAGGTCGGGGGACTCGTCGAGCTGGACGTGGTCGACGCCGCATCGTCGCCATCGTTCGTGCACGCAGCGAGCGCCGCTGCGACCGTGCCGGCCAGGAAGCCGCGGCGAGTGAGTCGGACCTGCCTGCCGTCGTCCACCGTCAACCTCCCGCGTGGTGCGTCATCGGCCCGATCGCCCGACCGGGCGTCGACGCCTCACCACGAGCGTACGGTCGACCCTGTGACCGGCCCAAGCCACGGACCGGACGCTGTGCCGCCGGACCCGATCGGCCCGGCGGTCGAGGACCTGGCGTCGATCACCGGAGTGCTCGGCCGGATCGGGAAGCACCCGCTCGAAGGTGTTGGTGGCGTCGACCGTGGCCCGCGTCAGCGCGCGGCTGCGGGCGCGTCGACGTGCTGGGCGCCGACGTCGCGCGGGAGCCCCGCCGGGTAGGCGAGCAGGAACATGGGCTTGGTCCTCTTGGCCGCCCCCGGTGCGTCGACGACGATCTTGACGGCCCACGTGACGGCCCACGAGAGCGGACCGTCGCGGTTCGTGCACGACAGCGGGAGCTCAGCGATCACGTCGCTGAGGTCGATCACGCCGTGCCATCGCAGGTCGTCGCCCCGACCGAGCGTCGTCGGCCGCTGGATCACGATCTCCTCGCGCACCTCGTCGTAGAGGCTGGCGCGCCGTCGCTTGGCGGACTCGACGACCACCAGCTCCGCCGTCACCTCGAGCCCCTCCGGCGGGTGACCGCCCGGCGGGTCGATCGCGACCGTGCAGCGCAGGCGGTGCTGATCGGCGTCGACCCGGTAGCGAACGCGGCCGAGCAGCGTGCGGCGGCGGGTCGGCCCGAACCGGGCGATCACCGCCAGGAGCGTCTGCTGCAGACGGCGCGGAGTTGCGTCGAGGTCGTCGTTGCCGAGGCACTCGATCTCGACCCCGTCCGGCACGAGGTCGAAGTCGGCTCGGGTGTAGTCGTCGCCGTCGGGGCTCACCGCCTCGACCCACCACCGCGAGCGGAGGAATGGGCCGGCCGCCGTCAGCGGCCACTGCGGCGCGGCGAGCTCGAACCGGCCAGCGTGCACACAGGTGGTGCCGATCTCGTGCACCCGCTCGTGGAACGAGTTCGTCGTCAGTACCGCAATCGTGACCTCGGCGCCGCCGGGCGGCGCGTCGTGGAGCGTGCCGGTGACCGTCGTCGCCGGGAGGATCCGGTCGCTGTCGAGCTCGATCCACATCGCCCGTCACTCGGTCTTCTTGGCCCGGCTGGGCTGCACCCTGGGCGCCTCGTTGGGCATCTTCGGGTAGACCGGCGGCCACGGCGCGTCGGGGATGCCGGCGGCGAGGTCCTCGGCGAACTGCTCGACGAGCGGGGCGATGTCCTGCGGCTCGTCGTTCATGTGCTCCCACGGGTCGCCGCGGTCGGCGAGCCGGTCGGGCACGGTGAGCATCGTCAGCTCGTCGGGCTGCACGTCCATCAGCTCGTCCCACTCGATCGGCGTGGACACCTGGGCGCCGACGCGAGCCCGCACGCCCCAGGCCCCGAACACGTTCTTGTGCGGCGCGTTCTGGTTGAAGTCGACGAAGACCTTGCCGTCGCGCAGCTCCTTCCACCACTGGTCGGTGAACAGGTGCGGGTGCTCGCGGGCGAGCTCCCGTGCGACGGTCACCGAGGCGGCGCGCACGGCGAAGCTGTCGTACCCGTCGGCCACCCGCGCGTAGACGTGCATGCCCTTGCTGCCGGTGGTCTTCACGTACGAGGTGATGCCGCGTTCGGCGAAGTAGAGGCGCGTCAGCATCGCTGCCTCGCGGATGGCGTCGAACGTCTGGCCGGGCGAGGGGTCGAGGTCGATACGCAGCTCGTCCGACCACTGCGGCTTGTCGGCGGTGTACTGCCACACGTGCAGGCCGAGCACCCCCATGTTGGCGGCCCACAGCACGTGCGCGAGGTCGTTGATGACCAGCGCTCGCGAGGGCGTGCCGTTGATCGTCATCACCGTCGTCGTGCTCAGCCAGCTGGGCGCCGACTCGGGGATCCGCTTCTGGTAGAAGGACTTCTCGCCGACGCCGTTGGGGTAGCGCTCGAGCAGCACCGGCCGATTGCGGATCCACCGCATGAGCGCCGGGCCGACGGCGAGGTAGTAGTTGGCGAGGTCGAGCTTGGTGAGGCCGAGCTTGGGGAAGAACACCTTGTTCGGGTTGGTGATGCTGACCGGCTGCCCCTCGGCGACCAGCTCCACCGGCTCCCCGTGCTCGGCACCGCGCGCGGCCATGCTGCGACGTTAGCCAGCCCGCCGTTCGTGCGATTCGTCAAGAATCCCTCAAGTACGTCGCCCCAGGTGCCGAAGCAGGACGTGATGAAGTTCGACGTTCGCGCTCGGATGGTGGCATGGCTCGTGCTGGTGCTCGTCCCGATCGCGATCGCGGGTTGGGTGGCGGTCGACCTCGCCGGCGATCGGATCGACGAGCGCGTCGCCGTCGACCTGGCCAACATCCGCCGGCTCGAAGCCGCTCGCGTCGGCGACGTACTCGACGGCTACGGCCGCGAGGCCGAGTCGTTGGCGTCCGGCCCCCACGTGATGGCGTTCACCGCCGGGGTGGTCGCCGCCCGCGCGGAGCCCGGCGAGCCTGCGGACGTGATCGGCGGCGTCGACGGGTTCGCGGTGATCGACGCGTTCGCCGAACGGCCGCTCGACGAGTTGGTCGTCGCGATGCAGCGCAAGGCCGGCTCGAGCGGCTCGGACGCGTTGGCGGTTCGGATCGTCGGTCCCGACGAGGAGATCCTGGGGACCACGTCCAACTTCGGCTGGCAGCCGTACGACGAGACCCTGATCGGGCGGGTGATCGAGTCGGGCCGGACGCAGTTCGGCAACGCCTTCCGGGCTGCGGACGGCGACGAGCGCGTCGGTGTGGCCACGCCGATCTTCGATGCCGCCGGCGACGTCGTCGGCGCCACGGTCATCGAGCTCCGGCTCGCGCCGATCACCGACCTGCTGCTCGAGCACGAGGAAGCAGGCGAGACGACCGAGGCGCACATCGCGCAGCCGGACCGCGACGGCAATGCCGAGTTCATCTCGCTCCTGCGGTTCGAGCGCGACTCGGCGTTCGAGAAGGTCGTCCCGAGGGAGAAGGGCCTGCCGATCAACCAGGCGCTCGAGTCGCCGGGCGGCCGGGTCGTCCGGGCCGGCGACTACCGCCAGGTCGAATCGATCCTCGCGATCGAGACGATCGAGCAGACCGGTTGGGGTCTGGTCGTGAAGATCGATGCCGACGAGGCCGACCAGCCGATCGAGCAGCTGCGCGAGCTGCTCCTCTTCACCGGCGTCGGGCTGGCCGCAGTCGTGATCCTCGGCTGGGCCTTGCTGCTGCGGCCGCTCGGCCACCGCCTGCAACGCACCGCTCGGGCAGCGCGCCGCGTCGCCGACGGCGAGTACGAGTCGCGGATCGACGATCACCGCTCCGACGAGATCGGCGAGATGGCGCGTGGCATCGATCGCCTCGCCGCCGATCTCGCCGAGGACATCGCGATCCGCAGCGCAGCCGAGCAGCAGCTCTGGCGGCAGGCCAGCCACGACGACCTCACCGGGCTGCTGAACCGCAAGCGTCTGGCCGAGATGCTCGACGAGTTCGACGCCGACGGTGGGACCGATCTCAGCATCCTCTTCGTCGACCTCGACGGCTTCAAGACCGTCAACGACACGTTCGGCCACCAGGTGGGTGACGACGTGCTGGTCGCCGTCGCGGGCCTGCTCCGCGACGCGGCCGGCGACGGGCTCGTGGCGCGATGGGGCGGCGACGAGTTCGTGGTCGCCCTGCGGGGCTCCCCCGCCGCCGACGCCGACGCAGTCGCGGTCCGCATCGAACAGCTCCTCGAAGACCCGATCGAGACCAGCGTCGGGCGGCACATCGTGCGAGCGAGCATCGGTCGATCGGACGCCCGCCCCGGCAGCCGGTCGCTCGACGTGCTCTACGAGGCCGATGCTGCGATGTTCCGTGAGAAGCAGGCCGGTCGTGGTATGCGGGTGGTCTCGTCGCGCACGCTCAGGGCGGTCGAGGTCGCGCTGGCCGAGGACCGGATCGAGGTCTGGTACCAGCCGATCGTGACGACGGCCGGCGGGGCCGACCCGATCGTGTGCGGAGCCGAGGCGCTGGTGCGGATGCGATCGCTCGACGGTTCGCTCGCGTCGCCGGCCGAGTACCTGCCGGCGATCCAGGACATGTACCTCGGCTCGATGCTCGACCGGCGGGTGATCGCGCTCTCGTTCGCGCATCTCGCCACATGGATCGCTGAGCGCTCGGTACCCGACGAGTTCAGGCTGTCCGTCAACCTGTCGGGCGCGTCTACGCGCGACGCCGGGCTGGTCGACTTCATGGTCGCCGAGGCCACCGACGTCGGCATCGATCTGCGCCGCATCGTCGTCGAGATCTCGGAGGAGACGCGATCGATCGACCCGGGCCTGATCCAGGAGTTGGGTGCCGTGGGCGTGTCGATCGCCGTCGACGACGTCGGCCTCACGCATTCGAACGTCGACCGGTTGGTCGACGTGAACGCCCAGATCGCCAAGATCGACCGCCGGTGGCTCCGCGACGCAGGTGCCTCGAACGGTGATCGGACCGTCACGGCGATGACCGCCATCGTCGGGCTCTGTCGCGACCTGGGGATGTTGGTCGTCGGCGAGGGCGTCGAGCTCGCCGCCCAGGTCGAGTTGCTCGGCGATGCGGGCGTCGAGCACTTCCAGGGCTTCTACTTCGCCGAGCCGGCGCCGCCGGGATCGTTCGCAGCCGACTGGCTGGGTCGAGGCACGTCGGCCGACGACGACCCGGCGCATGGCGCCTCGGTCCCCGTCGACACGGCCCAGGTCGCTGTCGTGCTCGACAAGTAGGCAGCTGACGCGCCGGCCCGATCCGACGTTGCGGTCAAGTATGCGCGTCTGCTTATATGTCGTGCGTGTCCGAGGACGAGCGATTCCGAGCCCTGGCGAACCCCACCCGGCGGCGGCTGCTGCGGATCGTCCGTGACGACGCTCGCACGGTCGGCGACCTCGCCTCGAGCGTCGGCGCGTCGCAGCCCGCCACGAGCCAGCATCTCGGCGTGCTGCGGGAGGCCGGGCTGGTGTCGGTCGAGCAGCGCGGTCGCTGCCGGCTGTACCGGGCCGATCATGCTGCCTTGCGAGAGGCGCAACGGTTCTTCGAGGACTACTGGTCGAAGAACCTCGACGTGCTGGCCGACGTCGCCGAGCGTCGTGCCGCGCGGCGGAGCGCAGCGTCGTGAACCTCGCCACCTGCGACCGAGTGATCGAGGCTCCCGTCGACGTCGTGTGGCCGCTGCTGAGCTCGGCCGAGGGCCTCAACCAGTGGATGTCGATCGAGGCCGAGGTCGATCTCCGGCCCGGTGGCGCCATCCGCTGGACGCACGACAGCGGCTGGGTGGTCGCCGGTGAGATCCGTGAGGTCACACCGATGCGGCGCCTGGTGTTCACCTTCGGATGGGAGCGGGGTGGCTTCCCGGTGCCGCGCGGCAGCAGCGTCGTCACGATCGAGCTCGACGCCCTCGACGCAGCGACGAGGGTACGAGTCCGCCACGAGGGTCTGACCGCCGAGATGGCCGCGCAGCACACCGAGGGCTGGACGATGTTCATCGAGCGTCTCGCCGCGCGGGCGTCGGCGGTGTCGACGTGACCTTCACCGGCTTCGACCCCGACGCGGTCGCGCTGCTCGACCAGCTCTCGACCTGGGACGCAGAGACCTACGGCGCACACAAGGCCCAGCTCGGTGCCGGCCTGACCAAGCCGGCGGCGGCCTTGATCGCCCAGGTCGCCGACCGTCTCGACGCCGAGCTGACCGTCGCTGCCCGCGGGTCGGTCTCGCCGCTCCACAACGACTTGCGGTTCGCGGGCCCGGGCGCGCCCCGCTACAAGGACTACGCGATGATGACCACCTGGGAGGGCGACGACAAGAAGACGTCGCCGATCCTGTGGATCCGCATCGACGCCCACCGGGCCGGGTTCGCCAGCGGCATCGGATTCACGCCCGAGGTGCGCGACCGGTGGCGCGAAGCGGTCGGCGGTGACGCCGGCGAAGCGCTCGCCGAGGCGATCGGTGCGCTCGTCGACCGACGCGGCGCCGAGGTCGCCGGCGACCAGGTCAAGAAGGTCCCGTCGCCCTGGAACGCCGACCACCCGCGGGCCGACCTGCTCCGCCGCACCGGTTTCCAGATCCGGTTCGTCGACGACCTGCCCGACTCGGTCGGAGCGCCCGAGTTCGCCGACTGGTGCGTCGACCACCTCGACGCCCTGCTCCCCGTCCACCGTTGGCTGGTCGCCAACGTCACGAGAGGTTGATCATGCCGCAGACCGACGAGAGCGTGTTCTGGGAGCTCATCGACGAGCTCCAGTTGGAGGACAACCGCATCGGGGAGGGCACGATCATGGGTGGCCGGTGCGCACGAGTGTCGGGCGAGTTCCTCGGGCTGGTCGACTTCAAGGGTTCGGGCATGGTCGTGAAGCTGCCGAGAGCGCGCGTCGACGAGCTCATCGAGCAGGGCGTCGGCCAGCCGTTCGCACCTGCCGGCAAGGTCTTCAAGGAGTGGCTGTCGGTTCCCGAGCGGGATCGCCGCCGGTGGCGCTCGCTGCTCCGCGAAGGTGTCGAGTTCGTGGCGCCGAGGTGAACGGCCGGTGTCGTGCGACCGGCCCCTTGCCCCGATTCCTGGCCCTCAGTAGCGTCGAACTCCCACCCCATCTCTGAGAGGAACCGTCATGCCTCAGGTCACCAGCTATGTCCACGGGACGCCGTCGTGGGTCGACCTCGCCACGCCCGACCCGGCCGCGTCGCGGGAGTTCTACGGCGCGCTGTTCGGTTGGTCCTACGACGAGCAGTCCGCAGGCGAACGGGGCACGTACATCATGTGCTCCAAGGGTGATGACGCCGCGGCCGGGATGATGCAGCTGAGCGAGGAGATGTCCGAGGCGGGGATGCCGCCGTGCTGGTCGAGCTACGTCACCGTCGAGGACCTCGACGCGGCCCTTGTGAAGGTCGAGCCGGCCGGCGGCCAGGTGGCGCAGCCGGCGATGGACGCAATGGACGCCGGCCGGATGGCGGTGATCGTCGATCCCGCCGGCGCCGGGATCTGCATGTGGGAGGCGAGGGACCACATCGGCGCAGGGGTCGTCAACGAGCACGGCGCCCTGATCTGGAACGAGCTCATCACACCGGATCCGGCTGCCGTGGCGCCGTTCTACGAGGCGGTGTTCGGATGGACGGCGACCACGATGCCGATGCCGAACGGCGAGTACGTCGTGTACTCGACCGAGGGCAAGGGCCCCGAGGAGTCGATCGCCGGTGCGATGAAGCCGCCGATGGAGGGCATGCCCGCCTTCTGGGGCGTCTACTTCGCCGTCGACGACTGCGATGCGACGGTGGCGCTCGCCAAGGAGCACGGTGCGGCGCTGCTCGCCGAGCCGATCTCGGTCCCCGGCGTCGGACGCTTCGCCGCGATGATGGACCCGCAGGGCGCTGCGGTCTCGGTGATGCAGCCCGAGTCCGGCGAGGGCTGACCCGCACGCCGACCGGCGACCCGGTCAGGTCGTGGCCGGGTCACTCGTCGCAGCGGCCTCCCTCGTCGCGCCGCGGCCGACGGTGCCGTAGAGCACGGCGCCGATCACGATGACGCCACCGATCACGGTCCGAGCCGACGGACGCTCCGAGAAGAAGATCCACGCCCAGGTGGTCGCGGCGACCGTCTCGACCGGCCCGAAGAGCGCCACCTCGGCAGCCGGTGCGAACCTCGTGGCGGTCGTGTAGGCGACCCGGCCGATCGGGTTGAACACGAGTCCCATCAGTCCGGCCGCGACGAAGACGCGCGCCGGGGCATCACCGATCGACGCGAGCGGTGCGGTGATCAGCGCCATGGTTGCGGAGCTCGCCGCCAATGCGAGCGGCCGGCTCAGCTCGGGGTGCCGGCGCCACACGACGACGCTCGTCGCGAACGAGATGATCGCCAGCAGTGCGAGGAGGTCGCCGTCGAGCGTCGGGGCACCGAACGATCCGCTGACGACGACCAGGATGCCGACGACCGTCACGGCGATCGCCACCGCGACGCGCCGGTCGGTGCGTTCGCGCAGCAGGAGCCACGCGAGGACGGCTGCGAAGATCGGCGTCGAGGCCACGATCACCACGACGTTCGCGACGCTCGTGTTGTTGACCGCCGCGGTGAAGCAGATCTGGCTGACGCTGGCCAGCGCGGCCACGGTGAGCAACGGGCGCGGCGCCCTCCGGAACGCCGAGACGGCTGACTCGGGCGCCGTGAACGCGTAGACGAGCGAGAGAACGACCGTCGACGCCACGCCGAACACGAACGCGATGGTCCACGAGTCGAAGTCGGCCTGGCGGATGAAGAACGAGTCGGTCGAGACCATCAACATCCCGAACGCAGCCAGCGCCCACCCGCGCCGTCGCCCCTCGACCATCGCCCCAGTATCGCCGCCGGCACCGCGCCCAGCCTGGTACGCCCGCCACCTGTGACGAGATGTGCCCGGCGCTCTCGTCACGGCTCGATGCGCCCAGTATCGCCATCGAGCCCGCAGCCGTCCCGATGCTGGTGCCGACAGGGAACTCTGTGCTCGAGCGGTCATCTCGCGGACCGACCGCGTCGCGCCAACGAGGTGGGTGAGCGTCGGAGCAGAGCGGAGATGCGAGCTCGGTCAGGCGGAGCTGGACATGTCGCGCCGGTCGACCGCGCTTCCCCCAGGCGGGGAGGCGAGGAGCGCAGCGCAGCGAGCCCGTCAGCTCCGGCCAGGCGAGGGCTACCAGCCCGAGCGCGTGCGAAGCCCGAACACTCAGTGCCCGGTGTGGAGCGCCTCGTTCAGCTCGCCCCAGCTCTTGGTGCGGGGGCGGGCGATGACCTTGCCGGTCTGGCCGTCGCGGATGAACAGCGTGCCGCTGATGCCGGAGATCTCGCGGGCCTTCACGACGCCGTCGGGGGTCGTGACGGGCGTCGACGCGGTGATGTACAGGCCGGCTTCGACCGCGCAGTCGTCGCCGAGGCTGATGCCGATGCCGGCGTTGGCGCCGAGCAGGCAGCGCTCACCGATCGAGATCACCTCCTTGCCGCCGCCCGACAACGTCCCCTGGATCGACGCTCCGCCACCGACGTCGCTGCCGTCGCCGACGACCACTCCGGCCGAGATGCGGCCCTCGACCATCGAGGTGCCCAGCGTGCCGGCGTTGAAGTTGCAGAACCCCTCGTGCATGACGACGGTGCCGTCGGCGAGGTGGGCCCCGAGCCGGACGCGGGAGGCGTCGGCGATGCGCACGCCGCTCGGCACGACGTAGTCGAGCATGCGCGGGAACTTGTCGACGCCGTGGACGTGCAGCACGTCCCCGGCCTGCTTGACGCGCAGTCGAACGTCGTCGAGCTCGTTCACTGCGATCGGCCCGAGGTTCGTCCACACCGCGTTGTTGAGCGCTCCGAACATGCCGTCGACGTTGATCGTCCGCGGCGCTGCCAGGCGGCCGGAGAGCAAGTGCAGGCGCAGGTAGCCGTCGGCTGGCGAGGCGGGTGGCTCGTCGACGTCGATCGTGATGCGGACCGGGCGCACCGTCACGTTGCGGACCTCGTCGCGCTGTTCACGCAACCCGAGCTGCTCGTCGAGGTCCGGGTACTTGGCGACCATGTCGTCGTCTCCGAACTCGCCCCAGTCGAACCAGCGGTACCAGCAGTCGAGCGTGGTGCCGACGGCGGCTTCGGTGGCGAGCCCGGCTCCCCATGCCATCCGTGTCATCAGTGCGGCTCCTGTTCTGGGCGGAGGGTGGGGAAGAGGATCACTTCCTTGATGCTGTCGACGCCGGCGAGCAGCATCGCCACACGGTCCATGCCGATGCCGAGCCCACCGGTCGGCGGCATGCCGTACTCGAGCGCCCGCAGGTAGTCCTCGTCGACGGTGCCACGCTCGGAATCGCCGGCCTCCTTGGCCGCCTGCTCGTCCTCGAACCGTTGGCGCTGCTCGACCGGGTCGTTGAGCTCGCTGTAGCCGTTGCCGATCTCACGGGAGTCGATGAACAGCTCGAAGCGCTCGGTGAGCCAGGGATCGTCGCGGTCGGCGCGTGCGAGCGGCGAGATCTCGGTCGGGTGACCGGTCACGAACGTCGGCCGGACGATGTCGTGCTCGCAGCGCTTCTCGAACAGCGCCTCGACGAGCTTGCCGCCGCCCCAGTGCTCCTCCCAGGGCACCTCCTGCTCGTCGGCCAGCCTGCGGAGGTCCTCGACCGGCTGCGACGGGTGCACCTCGCGGCCCAGTGTCTCGCACACGTGGTCGACCATGGCCATGCGGGGCCAGGGGTCGGCCAGGTCGACCGTCTCGCCGCGGATCTCGACGACGGTCGTGCCGATCGCATCGCGTGCGCCCTGCACGATCAGACGCTCGGTGATGTCCATCATCTCGTTCCAGTCGGCGAACGCCTGGTAGAGCTCCATCATCGTGAACTCGGGGTTGTGGCGGGTCGAGATCCCCTCGTTCCGGAAGATCCGGCCGATCTCGTAGACGCGTTCGAGTCCGCCGACGATCAGCCGCTTGAGGTGCAGCTCGAGTGCGATCCGCAGGTGGAGCTCGAGGTCGAGGGTGTGGTGGTGCGTGACGAACGGGCGCGCATGGGCACCGCCCGGCTCGTGGTGCAGCACTGGCGTCTCGACCTCGATGAAGCCCTCGGCGTGCAGGGTGCGCCGGAAGCTCGAGATCACCTCGTGGCGGACCTCGAACACGCGCCGCGCCTCGTCGTTCATCATGAGGTCGGCGTAGCGCTGCCGGAACCGGGTGTCGACATCGGTGAGGCCGTGCCACTTGTCGGGCAACGGTCGGATCGCCTTGGCGAGCAGCTCGACCGTCGATGCCTTGACCGACAGCTCGCCCTTGCGTGTGGTCATGACCGTGCCCTGCACACCGACCCAGTCGCCGAGGTCGAGCGCCTTGACGTCCTCGAACGCGTCGTCGCCGATGACCGCCTTCGAGATGAACAGCTGCAGATCGCCCGAACGATCGCGAACGGTCGCGAAGACGAGCTTGCCCGAGTCTCGCTTCAACATCACCCGGCCGGCGATGGCGACCTCGTGCTCGGTCTCGGTCCCGGCCTCGAGCTCGCCCCACTTGCCGCGGACCTCCCCGAGCGTGTGCGACCGGTCGAACCGGTACGGGTACGGCTCGTCACCGCGCTCGCGCAGTTCGGCGATGCGGTGGAGCCGCCTGGCCTTCTCCGCGACCAGGCCACTGCCGGTGTGCTGGTCGTCAGGGGTGTCGGTCGGCTCGTCCACGAGCACCAGACGGTAGTCCTTGACCCTCCGGCCGCCACCCTGACTTGCCGATCTGTCCGTACGATGTCCCGGATGTCCGCCCGACTGTCGACCACTCGCGCCGCCGCGCTCGCTGCCGTCGCGGCGTTCGCCGGCGCTGCATCGGTCTACGCCCTCGCGAACGGCGTCGACCGGGCGGCCGAGGTCGATGTGCCGGCAGTACGTGCCGTGCAGCCGATCGGCGACCTTGCCGTCGTGTTCGACGTCGGTGACGTCGATCGGGAGGTCATCGACCTCACCGACGCCGCGGCGCGACGTGTCGGCGCCACCGCCTCGACCAGCCGCAGCGGTTCGCTCGGGATGCAGCGCATGACCCGCAACGGTGCCACCGTCCATGCGCCGCCGGCCGGCTACCTGATCCCGATGGTGTACATCTCGCTGCCCGACGGCGCGGTGGGCGGCGTGATGGGTGCCGACGTGTCCCAGGTGCTGACGCCCGACTCGGTCGTCATGAACGAGGTCACGGCGTCGATCACCGGGGCCCAGGTCGGCGACGTGGTCGTCATGCAGTCGAGGACCGGCTCGGTCGTCCCCTTGACCGTCGCCGGCATCCGTTCGTACGACCAGATCGGCTGGGCCGAGCTCGTCTTCACGTTCGACGTCGCCGAACGACTCGGTGCGACCGCCGACACGCGCGTCGTCGTCTGGGACATCGACGATCGCCAGGCGTTCGACGACGCCGTCGCCGATGTCGGCCTCCTGACCCGGCGCGACACGAAGGTCAACCGCAGCTGGGACCCACCAGACCCGGACGACACCCTCAGCACCGCGCGCACGAAGGTCGCCTTGGGAGAGCCCTGGTACACGCTCACGGCCGACGGGAGCATCTCGATGCACCCGACGTGGCAAGCGGCGAACCTCGCTCCCGGGCGCGTGCTGCTCAACGAGACGATCCGCATCCGGGCGCGCTGCCACGTCCAGGTCGAGCCCGCACTGCGCGCGGCGCTCGCCGAGGTCGCCGCGGCGGGTCTGGCCGGTGCGATCGACGTCGCCAACGCCAACTCCGCGGGCGGCTGCTACGTGCCGCGGTACAGCCGCACGAGCGGGTTCCTGTCGCGCCACACCTACGGCATGGCGCTCGACACGAACACCCAGTCGAACTGCAACGGGTGCGTGCCGCAGATGGACTGCCGCGTCGTCCGGATCTTCCGCAAGCACGGATTCGCGTGGGGCGGCAACTTCCGCCGGCCCGACGGCATGCACTTCGAGTGGGTCGGCGAGCCCCGCGACCAGATCTCGTTCCCGTCCACGTACTGCCCGAACATCGTCAACCCGCTCACCGAGGACGCGCAGCCCGGCCCCGTCGGCGCCGGCGTGCTGACGGCCGGCGGCGAGGGGATGGTGCATTCGCACCACGACCACCCGCACGGGTCGTAGCCTGTCGACATGCGTTTCGTCATCCTCGGCGGCGGTCCCGCCGGACACCAGGCCGCCACCTACGCCGCGCGGCTCGGCGCCGAGGTCACCGTCGTCGAGCGGGATGTCCTCGGCGGTGCGGCCCACCTGTGGGACTGCATCCCGTCGAAGGCGATGATCGCGACCGGCGGCGCGATGAGCTTCACGCGTCGCGTCAGCGGCATGGGCCTCGAGCACGCCGAGGCAGGCGTCGACATCGAGGCGCTGACGACGCGCATCGAGGACATCAAGGCCCACCTGCAGCGCGACATCATCCAGCTGCTCGACAGCCAGGGCGTCCGGATCGTCAACGGCGTCGGCCGGTTCACCAGCCCCCACACGGTGCTCGTCGACGGGCCCGAGGGTACCGAGGAGATCGAGTTCGACACCGCGCTCGTATCCACCGGCTCGCGGCCGCGCGTGCCCGACTGGTGTACGCCCGACGGCGATCGCATCCTGACCACCCGTGACTGCTACCCGCCCAAGTCGTTCCCGGAGAGCGTCACCGTGGTCGGATCGGGCGTCACCGGCGTCGAGTTCGTGCACATGTTCTCGTCGTTCGGCGCCGAGGTCACGTTGGTCGTCAGCCGGCAGCACGTCTTGCCCGGCAAGGACCCCGAGGTCGCCGGTGTCCTCGAGGACGACTTCGTCGCTCGGGGCGTGAAGCTGCTGAAGGGCGCACGCGCCGAGCGCATCGATCGCGATCCCGACGGCGACGGTGTGATCGTCCGGTGCGATGACGGACGCAGCGTCCGGTCGAGTCACGCGGTGCTCGCGATCGGCTCGGTGCCGAACACCGAGTCGCTCGGTCTCGACGCCGCCGGGGTCGTCACCGACGGCGGCTACATCCCGATCAACCACCACTGCGTGACCAACCAGAAGCACATCTACGCCGCGGGCGACGTCAGCGGCAAGCTCCCCTTGTCGTCGGTCGCGTCCATGCAGGGCCGCAAGGTCGCCGAGCACGTCATGGGCCTGCACACCATCGAGCACCGCCACCTGGACTACGACAAGGCCGCATCGGCGATCTTCACCGAACCCGAGATCGCCGACGTCGGTCTGGCCGAGGCCGAGGCGTTCGCCGAGGGACGCAAGATCCGCGTCACGAAGGTCCCCTTCGCCACCACTGCGAAGGCGCAGATCAACAACGATCCGCGCGGATTCGTGAAGATCATCTCCGACCCGGCCACCGGCGTCGTGCTGGGCGGTTCCATCGTCGGTCGCCACGCTGCCGAGCTGATCTCGGTGATCGCGCTCGCAGTCACCGCGAACCTGCGGGTCAACGACATCGTCGAGAGCCTCCTCGTGCACCCGGCGCTGAGCGAGGCGCTCGCCGAAGCGGCCGAGTAGGCGGCCTGCGCTCGCACGGAGTGTTTCGGATTTCGTAAGCGCAGTCCGGTGGCGCCCGCGGCGAGTGGCCGCGACACTGGCGTCATGCCTGCAGGCCCTCGCACGCTCGCCGCGATCGGCCTGGTCGCGCTGGCGGCGATCGTGGGTGCGGTCGTGTTGAGCGGAGGTTCGACCGACGAGGCGGCCCCACCCGCTCCGGTCGCGGGCGAGGCGCTGCCCGAACCCGATCTCATCGTCCCTGCCGTCGCTCCACCCGAACTGCCGGACCGCGGTCTCCACCCGGAGCTGCTCGAGATCGACGGCTGGCTGCAGAGCGACGTCACGTCGCTCGAGGAGCTGCGAGGCGACGTCGTCGCCGTGCAGTTCTGGACGTTCGGTTGCCGGAACTGCAAGAACACCCTCGATGCCATGTCCGACATGTACGCGAAGTACGCCGATCAGGGTTTCGAGATCGTCGGCATCCACTCGCCCGAGTTCTCCTACGAGGCCGAGGTCGACAACATCGTCGAGGCCGCCGGCGAGCTCGGCGTCACCTGGCCGATCGTGCTCGACACCACCAAGCGGACGTTCCACTTCTGGCAGGAGGGACGTCGCGGCCACTGGCCCCGGATCTACCTCCTCGATCGAGACGGCCACATCCGCTACGACCACATCGGCGAGGGGCGGTACGCCGAGATCGACGCCGCCGTGCAGGCCCTGCTCGCCGAACCGGCCTGAGCGGTGGTCGGCGTCGCGGTCGTCGGCCCGTTCGCGGAGGCGGTTCGCGCCACGACGCAACCGTGCACGTTCCTGCTGATCGCCCCGGCGACGATCGCGGTCGTGACGGCGCGATCGCGCTGGCAGGCGCTCGCTGCCGTCGTCGTCGCCGGCGTGGTCGGCGGCTGGCTGCTCGCCGGGAACTGGTACGTCCTGGACGGCTGGGCGCTCCGCGTGTCGGGCATCGCCGTCATCGCGCTCCTCGCGGTGCTGGTGTGGGGGCCACGGTCGCGAGTCGAGCGGCTGCACGACCAGCGGACGCAGACGGCGCTGGCAGGGGTCGTGACGTTCGTGGCCACGCTGTGGTGGCGGCCGTGTGTCGGCGTCGAGCTCGGCGACATCCTCAACGGCGCACAGGACGGGATCGGCGGCCAGCTGATCCCGATGTCCGCGTACATGCTGGGCGCGATGGTGCCCGTCGCGGGGGTCGCGTTGATCCACCGTGTGGTCGAACCGTCGGATCGTGTGGTGTTCGGCGCCGCCGTCGTGGCGTTCGCGGTCGGCGCGGTGGTGGCCGGCTCGATCGCGCTCGGTCAGCACGACGACGTGGTCGTCACGCTGACGCGCTGGACGCTCGAGTGATCAGGCGATCACGGACGGTCAGCCGATCACGACGACGACGTCGCCGCCGCCGACCGTGTCGCCCGGTGCGACCTTGATCTCGGCGATGGTGCCGGCCGTGTCGGCGTTGATCTGGTTCTCCATCTTCATCGCCTCGAGCACGACGACCCCCTCGCCGGCCTCGACCGCCTGACCGACCTCGACCAGCACCTTGACGATCGTGCCCTGCATCGGCACGGTGACCTCACCCGAGCCGGCGCCACCGCCCGAGCCCGCGCCCGCGGCGCGCTTCTTCTTCGCCTTCGCGGGCGCCGCCGCCACCCCGACGGTCTCGGGCACCCAGAGCTTGACCGAGAAGCGCTTGCCGTTGACCTCGACCATCGTCGAACGTTCGACCAGCGGTTCGTCGTCCGCGTCCTCGTCGCCTGCGTGCGCGATCGGTGCCAGGCCGGACAGGTCGAGCGTCTGCTCGACCCACTTGGTCGAGTGCTCGACCGCTGCGAAGTCGGGGTGCCGCAGGATCGCGAGATCGGCCGGGACCGTGGTGGCGACGCCTTCGACAACGATGTCCTCGAGGGCGCGGATCGTGCGGGCGATGCAGATGTCGCGGTCGCGGGCCCACACGATGACCTTGCCGACGAGGTTGTCGTAGTACTGGCTGATCTCGTCGCCGGCCTCGTAGCCCGAGTCGAACCGCACACCGAAGCCGTCGGGCGCGATCAGCTTCGTGATCGGACCGGGGGCGGGCAGGAACTTGCCCCCGGCGGGGTCCTCGGCGTTGATGCGGACCTCGATGCCGTGGCCGTAGCGGCGGGCCGCGACCTCGTCCTGCGTCATCGGGAGCTGCTCGCCCGCCGCGACGCGGATCTGCCACTCGACCAGGTCGATCCCCGTGATCACCTCGGTCACGGGGTGCTCGACCTGCAACCGCGTGTTCATCTCGAGGAAGAAGAACTCGCCGTCCTGATAGATGAACTCGACCGTGCCGGCGTTGTGGTAGCCGACCGCCTCGGCTGCCTTGACGGCGGCCTCGCCCATGGCGTCTTCGACGCCGTCGGGCAGGCCGGGTGCCGGTGCTTCCTCGATCAGCTTCTGGTGACGCCGCTGCGCGGAGCAGTCGCGGGTGCTGACCCAGACGACGTTGCCGTGCTGATCGCCGACGATCTGCACCTCGACGTGGCGCGGCCAGGTCAGGTAGCGCTCGACGTAGACCTCGTCACGACCGAAGAACGACTTGGCCTCCCGCTGGGCGGAGGCCATGGCCTCGGCGACGTCGTCGGCGGATTCGACGACCTTCATACCCCGACCGCCGCCGCCGAACGCGGCCTTGATGCAGACGGGCCACCCGTGCTCGTTGCCGAAGTCGCGGATCTCGTCGGGACCCTGGGCGAACTCGGTCGTGCCCGGCACGATCGGTGCGCCGCCGCGCTGCGCCGCGAGCCGCGACGACACCTTGTCGCCCATCTCGTCGATCGCCTCGGGGGGCGGCCCGATCCAGGTCACGCCGAGCTCGATGATGGCGCGGGCGAAGTCGGCGTTCTCCGAGAAGAAGCCGTACCCGGGGTGGACGGCGTCGGCGCCGCTCTGGCGGATCGCCCCCAGGATCGCCTCGGTGTTGAGGTAGCTCTCGGCCGCGGTCTGACCCCCGAGCGCGTAGGCCTCGTCGGCCATCCGCACGTGGTGGGCGTTGCGATCGAGCTCGGAGTAGATGGCGACCGTCTGAATGCCGAGCTCTCGGGCGGCTCGGATCACGCGCACGGCGATCTCGCCACGGTTGGCGATCAGGATCTTCTTCAGCACGGCTGCCAATGTAGGTGGCGTGGACCCGACGAACCATCCCCGACCCGACGGCCCGGCACCGAACGGGCCCGGACGTACGTGGCCGCCCGGCTGGACGGTCCGTCACGTCGCCGAGACCGGCAGCACGAACGCCGACCTCGTCGCGGCGTCGGCGGCTGGTGAGGCCGGCGACCGGACGGTGCTGGTCACCGACCACCAGACGGCCGGCCGCGGGCGCTTCGACCGCCGGTGGGACGCGCCTCCGGGCACCAACCTGCTCGTGTCGCTGCTGTTCAGCGACGTCGCCGGTGACGCCCACGACCTCACCCGGCGGGTCGGTGTGGCGGCGGTCGCGGCCAGTGAGCGATGTGCGGGTGTCGCGGCCGACCTGAAGTGGCCCAACGACGTGTTGGTGGGGGATCGGAAGCTCGCCGGCATCCTGGCGCAGCGGTGCCCGGACGGTGGGGTCGTGGTCGGTCTCGGGCTCAACGTCGGCTGGGCGCCCGACGACGCTGCGAAGCTCGGGTCGGGCATCGGCCCCCTCGACGTGCTCGCCGCCCTGCTGGTCGCGTTCGACGACCTGCCCGACGACGTGTACCCGCGGTACCGCGAGCTGCTCGGCACGATCGGCCGTCGCGTCCGTGTCGTTCGGCCCGACGGCGAGCTCGTCGGGCGTGCCCTCGACGTCGATCGGGACGGCCGATTGCGGGTGCTCGACGAGTGTGCCGTCACCCACAGCATCGACGTCGGCGACGTCGTGCATCTCCGGAGCGCCGGCTGACCGCGTCCGACGAGCACCTCGACGGCGCGCCCTGACGCCAACATCGCCGCTGCGGCCGGTACCGTTTCGCCGGTGTCCCCCCAGGAACCGCCGATCCGCGCGCCGCGCCGCCGTCGACGCGGCTCGCCGTTGCCGTGGATGATCGTCATCGCCTCGGTCATCGGCGTGGTGGGGGCGCGCGGCGTCCTGCGTGCAGCCGACGAACGAACCGACGACGTCGAGCGCATCGAGGGCCTCCAGTCGGTCCTCGCCGAGGTACCCGACGAGGACGACGAGACGATCGAGTACCCGGCCGAGAACTACCTGCTCGTGGGCTCGGACTCGCGGGAGAACGCCGACCCGACGTCGGACGACTCAGCCGTGATCGGCGACACGTCCGACGTGGGTGGTCAGCGCGCCGACACGATCATGATCCTCCGCCAAGAGCGCAACGGTGGCGCGGCGCTGATGAGCCTGCCGCGCGACCTGTGGGTCGAGGTCGCAGGGACGGGCCGCTCCAACCGCATCAACTCGGCGTTCAACGACGGCCCCGAGCAGCTCGCCGCCACCGTGACGCAGTCGCTCGGCATCCCGGTCCACCACTACGTCGAGGTCGACTTCCAGGGGTTCAAGAACATCATCGACGACCTCGGCGGCGTCGAGGTCTGCGTCGGGTTCGCCGCCCGCGACGTCAACAGCGGTCTGTCCCTCAATCCGGGGTGCCAGGATCTCGACGGGCTGCAGGCCCTGGCCTTCGCGCGGAGCCGATACTACGAGGAATGGGACGGCACCGACTGGCGGCTCGATCCCCGTGCCGACCTCGGTCGGATCGAGCGGCAGCAGCTCTTCATGCGGGCGGCGGTCGACGGCGCGCTGCGCCGGCTGCGCTCGTCTCCGTTCGGTTCGGGCGACGTGATCGAGGCGGTCGTCGACTCGGTCAGGATCGACGATCGCCTCGACCCGATCAAGGCAGGCGAGGCGCTCCGCCAGGCCGCCGAAGAAGGGCTCCGCACCTACTCGCTACCGGTCGTCAACGACACCGTGGGCGATGCCTCGGTGCTCCGGCTCGGCGACGGTTCCGAGATCCTGCTGGCCTACTTCCGCGGCGACGGCCCGGCACCCGCCGAGTTCGAGACCGGCTCGACGGTGCCCGACGAGGCGGCGGCCCCGGCTTCCGGGGCCGGGCTCTAGCACCGACAGCCGGCGACGGTGTTCCCGCCGTCCGTCGCCCCAGCTCGTAGGCTCGGGCCCGCATGAAAGCCCTGATTCTCGCCGGGGGCGCCGGCACGCGGCTGCGCCCGATCACGCACACGCGGGCCAAGCAACTCGTTCCCGTCGCCAACAAGCCGATCCTCCACTACGGCATCGACGCGATGGTCGCGGCCGGGATCGAGGAGATCGGCGTCATCGTGGGTGACACCCGCGCCGAGGTCACGAGCAATCTCGGCGACGGTACGCAGTTCGGCGCGTCGATCACCTACATCCCGCAGGACGCGCCGCTGGGGCTCGCTCACTGCGTCCTGATCGCGCGCGAGTTCCTCGGCGACGACGACTTCGTGATGTACCTCGGCGACAACCTGCTCGAACAGGACCTGGCCGCGTTCGTGAGGGCGTTCGAGGCTGCCCGGGCTGGCGAGGAGCCCCCGGCTGCGCAGATCCTGCTCAAGCAGGTCCCCGATCCGCACCGGTTCGGCATCGCCACGCTCGACGAGTCGGGCGGCGTCGTCGCACTCGTCGAGAAGCCCGAGGACCCACCATCCGACCTGGCCCTCGTGGGTGTGTACCTGTTCACGTCGCGGGTGCACGATGCGGTCGCCGCCATCGAGCCCTCGCCCCGCGGCGAGCTCGAGATCACCGACGCGATCCAGTGGCTGCTCGATCGCGGCGAACGCGTCCGGTGCGAGTTGCTGAGCGGCTGGTGGATCGACACCGGCAAGCTCACGCCGCTGCTCGAGGCGAACCGCCTCCTGCTCGAGAAGATCGAGACGCACATCGAGGGCTCGATCGACGACGCCTCCTCGATCGAGGGCCGCGTCGTCATCGGTGCGGGGACCGAGATCGTCAACTCGACGATCCGGGGCCCGGTCGCGATCGGGGCGGGCAGCCGGATCGTCGACTCGTTCGTCGGACCGTTCTCGGCCATCGGAAACGACTGCGAGGTGCGCCACTCCGAGATCGAGCACTCCGTGGTGATGGACGACTCGTCGATCACCGACATCCCGCGCCTCGAGGACAGCCTCATCGGCTCCGACGCCAGGGTGGCGCGCTCGCGCCAGAAGCCCCGCGCCCTCCGGTTGATGGTCGGCGATCACTGCCAGATCGACGTCGAGTGAGCGACATGGCCGTCCACGTCACCGAGTTCGACGCCCACGCCGGTGCCATCGAGGGGTTGGTGATCGCGACCCCGAAGCAGGTGACCGACGAACGAGGCACCATCCGCGAGCTGTTCCGCCGCTCGGCGTTCGAGTCGGCGGGCATCTCCCTCGCCGCGTTCCAACAGATCAACGTCACCGAGTCGCGCCGCGGCGCGGCGCGCGGGATGCACGCCGAGTCGATGACGAAGCTCGTGACCGTCGCCGCGGGCGAGGTGTATGCCGCGTTCGTCGACCTCCGCTCCGCGTCGCCGACGTTCGCCACGGTCGAGTCGGTGACGCTCGTGCCCGGCGTGCAGGTGCTGGTTCCACCGGGCGTCGCCAACGGCTTCCAGTCGCTCAGCGAGGTCGCCCAGTACGTCTACTGCTTCGATCACGAGTGGTCGCCCGGGATGCCCGGGCGATCGGTGACACCGCTCGATGGCGAGCTCGGCATCGCCTGGCCGCTGTCGATCGACCCCGACGACCCCGCACAGATCTCGCGCAAGGACCGTGACGCCGCCACGCTCGCCGACCTGCGGGAGGCCGGGGCGTGAGGCTCTTCGTCACCGGCGCGGCGGGCTTCATCGGGTCGAACTACGTCCGCTGGGTGCTCGCCAACTCCGACCACGAGATCACGGTCTTCGACAAGCTGACGTACGCCGGCAACCTCGCCAGCATCGAGGACGTGCTCGACGACCGCCGGTGCCGGTTCGTGCACGCCGACATCTGCGATCAGGACGCGGTCAGCGAGCACCTGCCGGGCCACGACGCCGTCGTGCACTTCGCCGCCGAGTCACACGTCGACCGGTCGATCGCCGACCCGTACGCGTTCGTGCACACGAACGTGTTCGGCACGAACGTGCTGTGCGACATCGCCCTGCGCGCCGAGGTCCAGCGGTTCCTGCACATCTCGACCGACGAGGTGTACGGGTCGATCGAGCACGGGTCGTTCGCCGAGACCGACCTGCTCACACCACGCTCGCCGTACTCGGCCGCCAAGGCCGGATCCGACCTGATCGCACTCAGCTACCACACGACCTACGGACTGCCGGTGGTCGTGACCCGCTGCTCGAACAACTACGGGCCCTACCAGTTCCCCGAGAAGCTGATCCCGCTGTTCACCACCAACCTGCTCGACGGCAGGACCGTCCCGTTGATGGGCGACGGCGGCAACGTTCGGGACTGGATCCACGTCGAGGACCACAACCGCGCCGCCCACCTCGTGTTCGAACGCGGCGAGATCGGCGAGATCTACAACATCGGTGCGCACAACGAGGTCACGAACCGCGACATCACGATGCGCCTGCTGGCGCTGACAGGTCGCGACGAGTCGGCGATCGAGTGGGTACCCGACCGCCTCGGTCACGACCGGAGGTACTCGGTCGAGATCGACAAGATCACGGCGCTCGGCTGGCGCCTCGAGCGCGACTTCGATGCCGGTCTCGAGCACACGGTCGAGTGGTATCGCACCCACCGCGACTGGTGGGAGCCGCTCAAGCAGCGCGCCGGTCTCTGATGCGCGTGCTGGTCACCGGTGCCGCGGGTCAGCTCGGCCACGATCTGGTGAGCTCCGGCCGCGCGCTCGACCACGACGTCGTTCCGTTCGATCGAGGGGCCCTCGACATCACGGATGCTGCCGCGGTCAGCGACGTCGTCGAGTCGGCGCGTCCCGACGTGGTGGTCAACGCGGCCGCCTGGACCGCCGTCGACGCGTGCGAGTCCGACCCCGAGCGTGCCATGCGCATCAACGGCGAGGGCGTGCGGCATCTGGCCGAGGCCTGTCATCGGAGTCGGGCGCACCTCGTGCAGATCAGCACCGACTACGTGTTCGACGGCACGCTCGCGCGCCCGTACGTCGAGCACGATGTGCCCAACCCGCAGTCCGCGTACGGCGTGTCCAAGCTCGCCGGCGAACGGGCGGCAGGTCCGCGGGCCACGATCGTCCGGACGTCGTGGGTGTGTGGCGAGCACGGCGGCAACATGGTCAAGACGGTGCTGCGGCTGCTCGGCGACCGCCGCGAGCTGTCCTTCGTCGACGATCAACGCGGGTGCCCCACGTTCACTGCTGATCTCGCGCCGATGGTGCTGCGGCTCGGGCACGAACGCCGGGCCGGCGTGTTCCACGTCACCAACCAGGGGGCCGTGAGCTGGTTCGAGTTCGTTCGCGACATCGTGGCTGCCGCCGGCGAGGACCCGGCCCGCGTCCGTCCCGTCGCCACCGCCGACCTCGACCCGCCCCGCCCCGCACCACGGCCCGCCAACAGCGTGCTCGACAACGCCGCCCTGCGGGAGGCCGGGATCCCGCTGCTGCGGCACTACTCGGCGCCGCTCGGCGAGCTCGTCGCCCGCCTCGTGGGCTGACGACGGCCCGATCGGCTCGGTCAGCGGGCGATGCCGAGGAAGGCCCGTGCCGCCTCGTCGCCGCTGATCTCGACGTCCTCGCGCCGGACGCGATCGAGGAAGTGGTTGCGGCTCATCCGGAACCGATGGATGTCGGCCCGCTCGCCTCGCCGCTCGTGCGGCTCGACGCCGTTCGGTTCGTAGCCCAGCTTGGCCGTCACCGCCAACGACGGCGCGTTGTCGGCGTACGCCCCCGTGCCGGCCGTGAGCGCGTCGAACCCGAGGAACCCGAGGTGCAACGTCGCGAGCCGCAGCTCGGTCCCGAGCCCTCTGCCCTGGTGCTCGATGCCGAGCCACGAACCGGTCTCGAACCACCGTGTCGTGGGGAACTGCTCGGCGCCGAGGCCGCTGGCACCCACGACGGTGTCGTTCTCGATGACCGCCAGGTTGATGCTCCACCGCTCGACCGAGGTCCCGGCGCGGCACGACCACCAGTGGCGGAACGAGTTGGGGCCGAGCTCGTCGTCGGGGACGTCGGTCCACGGCATGGCGAACGGCATCACGTCAGGGTCGTGGATGCCGCCGAGCGCGAGCTGCGTGAGCTCGACGCCGAGGTCGTCGTCGACGTAGCGCAAGGTCAGGCGCGGCGTGCGCACCTCCACGTCGAACAGCGGCCAGAACGGGTGTGGCATGTCTCCATGCTGCCCCCCGGCCGTACCCTGCCGGTGATGGGTTTCACCCGCGAGCAGCTCGAGTCGTATCGCGACGCGACCGTCCCCGACCTGATCGCGCCGGGCCTGCGCCTGCTCTTCGTCGGCATCAACCCGGGGCTCTGGACCGCGGCGACCCAGACCCACTTCGCCCACCCCGGCAACCGGTTCTATCCGGCGCTGCGACGCGCCGGCATCGTCGACGTCGACGTCGACCGTGGCGCCGGCATGACCGAGGCCGACCGGACGCACCTGACGAGCCGCGGGATCGGCATCACGAACGTCGTCCATCGGGCGACCGCGAAAGCATCCGAGCTGTCGACGACCGAGCTCCGGAGCGGCGGCGAACGCCTGCGAGCGTTCGTCGCCGAACACCGGCCGAGCGTCGTCGCAATCGCCGGGGTCACGGCGTACCGGAGTGCGTTCCGCCAGCCCCGGGCATCGATGGGCAAGCAGCCTGCGGACCTCGAGGGGGCCGTGCTGTGGGTGGTGCCCAACCCGAGCGGCCTCAACGCGCACGAGACCATCGACTCCCTCGCCGAGGCGTACCGCGAACCGGCCGTGGCTGCCGGCGTCATCCCGGGCTGATCGGCGGCGGCGATGCATGATGGGGCCGTGCCGCTCCGCGTCGCCTACACCCTCGAGCAGTGCTGGCACGACGTCCCCGGCGGGACCGCCCGCGCGGCGCTCGAGGTCGGTCGGCGACTCGACGAGTCGACCGAGGTCGAGCTGGTCGGCGTCGCCGGCCGGCACCGCCGTCCACCCGCCCGGGACTATCGACCCACGGTGCCGATCACGGCCCTTCCCGTCGCCCGGCCGTGGCTCTACGAGACGTGGAACCGCTTCGGCTGGCCGCGGGTCGAGGCCGCCACGGGCCCGATCGACGTCTGCCACTCGACCCTGGCGATCCCGGCGGCGACCGGCGCCGCCCACGTCGTCACGGTCCACGACGTGGCGTTCGTGGCTTCGCCCGAGCGCTTCACCCGGCACGGCGCACGTGTCATGAGGTCCGGCCTCGACCGCTGCCGCGACGCCGATCTCGTGCTGTGCCCGAGCACGGCGACGATCGACCGGCTTGTCGACCTCGCGTTCGACCCCGGCCGTCTCCGGCACGTGCCGTGGGGTGTCACGCCGGTCGAGGTCAGCGATCGCGATCGGGCCCGGGTGGTCGACGCCTACCGCCTGCCCGACCGGTTCGTGCTCTTCGTCGGAACGATCGAACCCCGCAAGAACCTCGCCCGCCTCGCGCTCGCGACCGCTCGGCTGCCGATGCCGCTGGTCGTTGTGGGCCCGGCCGGATGGGGTGAGATGTCGCCCGTGCCGGGCGACGTCCGATTCCTCGGGCACGTCGCTGCGCTCGACCTCCCGGCGATCTACGCGGTCGCCGCCGTCATGGCGTACCCGAGCCTCGAAGAGGGCTTCGGCATGCCGGTGCTCGAAGCGATGGCCCAGGGCACGCCGGTGGTCACCAGTCGGGGAACGGCGACCGAGGAGGTCGCCGACGGGGCGGCGGTGCTGGTCGACGCCACCGACGAGGCCAGCATCGTCGCGGGTCTCGCCGCGGCCATCGACGATGCGAGCCGGTTGTCGGCAGCCGGTCGCGAGCGGGCGGCGATCATGACGTGGGATGCGGCGGTCGAGCGCACCATCGAGGCGTACCGGGAGGCCGCCCCGTGAGGGCGCCGATCGACGTCGCGGTCAACCTGACGTGGCTGGCGCCCGGCCGGGTCGGGGGATCAGAGGAGCACCTCGTTCGCCAGCTCGGCGGCCTGGTCGACACGTCGATCGACGTGACGCTCTACGTCCAGTCGTCCTTCGCAGCCGCCCATCCCGCACTCGCCGATCGCTTCGAGCTCGTGGTGCAACCGTTCGGCCGCGACTGGCGTGCGGTCCGCGTCGCCGCCGAGCACAGCTGGCTCGCGCTTCGCACGCTATCGGCCGATGTCGTGCACCACGGCGGCGGCACGGTGCCCGCCCTGGGGGGCCGGCCCGCGGTCGTGACCGTGCACGACCTCCAGTACCGGAGGTTCCCCGAGTACTTCTCTGCGGCGCGTCGGCGGTACCTCGATCTGATGATGCCGCGGTCGGTTCGGCGGGCGGCGATCGTGATGGCGCCGTCGGGGTACGTTCGCACGTCGGTGATCGAGGCGTTCGATGTCGAACCCCAGCGCGTCGTCGTGGTGCCCCACGGCATCCCCGAGCTCGGCCCGGTCGACGCCGCCGACGTCGCCGACGTGCGGGGCCGGTTCGGTCTCGGCGACCGTCCGTACGTCGTGTACCCCGCCATCACCCACCCGCACAAGCGCCACCGGCTGCTCGTCGAGATGCTCGCGTCGTGTGACACCGATCTGGCCGTCCTGATGATCGGCGGCGCAGGCTCGGCCGAGCCGGAGATCCGTCGCGCTGCGGCGCGGGCCGGGGTCGAGGACCGCGTCGTCCGTCCGGGGCGTGTCGCGGCGGGTCGGCGCGACGCGCTGATCGCCGGCGCGGAGGCCCTGGTGTTCCCGAGCGAGTACGAGGGCTTCGGCGCGCCGCTCGTCGAGGCGATGGATCTGGGCACCCCGGTCGTCTGCGGTGACCACCCCGCGATGGTCGAGGTCGTCGGCGATGCGGCGGTGGTCGTGTCGTCGCCGACGCCCGGGGCGTGGTCGGAGGCGGTCGACCGGGCGCGGTCGGACCGTGCAGCGCTGGTGGCGGCCGGTGCCGCGCGCCGACGCCGGTTCACGCCCGAGGTCGCGGGGAAGGCCCTCGCCGGCGTGTACCGCACGGCGTACGGGGGAGCGGCGTGAAGCTCGTCGTGGTCTGCCCGCACTTCGAGCCGGACACCGCCCCGACCGGCACCGTGATGACCCGGATCGTGCGGGAGCTGGCGGCGCTGGGCCACGAACTGCACGTCGTGACGGCCCTGCCGTGGTACCGCGAGCACGCGGTCGAGACCGGATGGACCGGCCGCTGGTTGCGGACCGAGATCACACCGTGGGGGAGCGTCACCCGCGTGCATCCCTTCCCGGCGGGCGACAAGCGCCGGCTCGTACGCAGGGCGTTCGGATTCGTCGGCTTCTCCGTACTGGCTGGTGGTGCCGCGCTGCGCGCCGGCGGATGGTTCCGCCGGGCCGACGCCGTCCTGGCGATGTCACCGCCGCTCACGCTGGCCCCGACGGGGTGGATCGTCGGCCTGCTGCGGCGCGCCCCCTTGGTGTTCAACGTGCAGGACGTGTTCCCCGATGCCGCCGCGAGGACGGGGGCGATCTCGAACCCTCGTGTGCTCGCCGTCGCCGCGTGGCTCGAGCGGTTCAGCTACCGTCGGGCGTCCGCGATCACCGTGCTGAGCGACGAGCTGCGGTCGAACGTCGCCGGCAAGATCGACCCTCGACGGCGCGACCGCGTCCACGTCATCCCGAACTTCGTCGACACCGACGCGATCGTGCCGGGTGACCGGATGACGCCCTACCGGTCCGAGCTGGGCATCGGGGCCGAGCCGGTCGTGCTGTACGCCGGCAACGTCGGCTTCTCGCAGTCGCTCGACCTCGTCGTCGGTGCCGCCGAGCGTTGCCCCGACGTCACCTTCGTCGTGAACGGTGACGGCGCCGCCCGCCACGAGCTCGAGCGGGCCGCCGCCAGACGACCGAACGTCGAGTTCGCGGGCTACCAGCCGGTCGAACGGTTGCCCGAGGTGCTCGCAAGCGGCGACGTCCACGTCGTGCCCCTGCGCGGAGGGCTCGGCGACGTCAGCGTGCCGTCGAAGACCTACTCCAGCCTCGCCGCCGCACGACCGGTCGTGGCGTCGATCGACGTCGGTACCGCGATCCCGCGTCTCCTCGACGACGCGGGCGCCGGCGTGAGCGTTCCACCCGACGACGTCGACGCGTTCACCGCGGCGATCAAGGAGCTGATCGACGACCCGCTCAGATGCGCCGAGCTGGGCCGGTCCGGGCGATCGTGGGTGGTCGAGCACGCCTCGCCGGCCGCGATCGGGGCGGCCTACGACCGGCTCCTCCGCTCGCTCACGCGGCGATGACGCCGTTCTCGGGCGACCGCCCATGCGGCCGAGGCGGCGATAGCCTCGCGTGCCGTGGCAAGTAGTTCGTCGACCAAGAAGGCCGCCAAGCTGGCGCAGAAGGGGCAGGGCCAGCGCGTCCGGTTCCAGGGTGGCACGATCTTCCCGCTGGCCGTCGCCGCCACGCTGATCCTCGGCCTCGCACTCATCGTGTACGCCCGTCAGAGCCTCCCGGCCGCCGACTCCTCACCACCCACCATCAACGACCACTGGCACATCGCCCACGGGTTCTACCTCTGCGACACCTGGTACCAGGTGCAGGGCGATCTCGAAGAGCGCAACTCGCAGGGCCAGTTCACCAACACGAACTTCCTGCAGACCGGCATCCACAGCCACGACGACGGCATCATCCACTGGCACCCGTACACATCCCGGGCCGTGGGCCGCAACGCCACGTTCGGCGTGTTCCTCGAGACGTACGACATCGAGCTCACCAACGACAAGCTCACGTTCCCGCGGCCGGGGACCGTCACCCAGAACCCGGGTTTCCCGTCGTCGGGCGGCTCGTCGCTCCTCGAGGAGTACGTCGAGGGCGAGACCGAATGCGACGGCGAGGAGGCCGAGCTCTCGGTGCGGGTGTGGCAGAACTTCACCGACACCGACGACGGCCGCCGCTTCATCGCCAACATGGACGAGGTCCACGTCGATCAGGACGCCATGGTCATGGCCGTGTACTTCACACCCGACGACGCCGACCAGCCGATGCCGCCGTGGGCTTCGCAGCTCCCCGAACTGGGCGCCATCGACACCGGCCAGATCCGTCCCGAGGACCTGCTGCAGGGCACCGGCTCGGTCGCCACGCTGCCCGCAGCCGGCGACGACACGACCGATGACGGTGAGACCGACGCCGAGACGGACACCGACGCCGAGACGGACACCGACGCCGAGACGGACACCGACGACGGCGACGCCGAGACACCGACGACGACCGGCGGTTGATGCACGCCGTCATCCTGGTGGGCGGGTTCGGCACCCGCCTCCGGCCGCTCACCAACGACATCCCGAAGCCGATGCTGCCGGTCGTGCACCGGCCGATGATCGTGCGGCTCGTCGACCGGCTCGCGCCGGCAGGGGTGACCGACGTCGTCCTGGCCCTCGGCTTCCGCCCCGAGCCGTTCGCCGAGGCCTTTCCCGCCGATCGCCACGGCGACATCAGGGTCCACTACGCGGTCGAGCCCGAGCCGCTGGACACCGGCGGCGCGATCGCCTTCGCCGCACGCGAGGCCGGTGTCGATGCCACGTTCCTCGTCGCCAACGGGGACGTCCTGACCGACCTCGACGCGGCGCGTCTCGTCGACCACCACCGCCTGCACGGTGGCGACGCCACGCTCCACCTCACGCCGGTCGACGACCCGTCGGCGTTCGGCGTCGTCGAGCTCGACGGTGACCACCGGGTCCGGCGGTTCCTCGAGAAGCCGGCCCCCGGCGAGACCGACTCCAACCTGATCAACGCCGGCACGTACGTCTTCGAGCCGGCGGTGCTCGACCTGATCGAGCCGGGCCGACCGCTCTCGATCGAACGCGACACGTTCCCGCGTCTGGTCGATCGCGCGTCGCTCGTCGGCCTGGCGACCAGCGACTACTGGATCGATGCCGGCCGGCCCGAGCTGTACCTCCGGGCGGGCCTCGACCTCGTCAACGGGGTCCGCGGCTCGGCGCTCGAGGCGATCGCAGCCGACGCCGTCGTCGACCACGAGGCGCTGGTGATCGAATCGGTCGTCGAGTCCGCCGCGATCGTCGCACCAGCGGCTGCGGTCACGTCGTCGATCCTGCTCCCGGGCGCCCGCGTCGACTCGGGTGCGACGGTCGAGTCGTCGGTCGTCGCCGGCCACGTCGGCGCGGCCGCCGTGGTACGTCACAGCGTGATCGGCAGCGGTCATGCCGTCGCGCCCGGCGCGACGGTGACGGGCGAGCGTCTGCCCCCGCCGTGATCGCTCGGGTGCCCCGGTCACCCGCTCTCCGACGCTGCGCACGATCATGACCCCAGCGCGCACCCGTCGGGCATGATGGGGGCGCCATGAATGCGATGATCGTCGGAGGAGCCGGGTTCGTCGGCTCGCACCTCGTCGATCGACTCCTCGCCGATGGTGAGGCCGTCGACGTCGTCGACGACCTGTCGACGGGCAGCCTCGCCAACCTCGCCGATGCTCGATCGGCAGGTGGCACCCTCAAGATCCACCACTTCGACGCAGGTGGACCCGACACGGCGTCACTGATCGGCATGCGCTCGCCCGACGTGGTGTACCACTTGGCGGCGATCCCTCGCGGTCGACCTGCGCCCGCCGAGTTGGCCCGGGCGTTCTCGGCCACCATGGCCCTCGTCGAGGCCGCCCGCGACCACCACGTCGACAAGGTCGTCGTCGCACTCCCCGCGTCGGCGCTCTACGGCCGCCCGGCCGCCCGCGACCTCCCGCTGAAAGAGCGCCCGCTCGAGCCACGTGGGGTCCGCGGCGTGATCTCCCGGGCGACCGTCGACCTGCTCACGACGTACCGCGAACACGACGCGCTCGAGTTCACTGCGCTCGCCCTGACCAGCGTCTACGGCCCGCGGCAGCGCCCTGAGGGCGGCGTCGTGGCCGCGTTCGCAGCGGCGGCGGCCGAACGACGCGCACCGACCATCACCGGTGACGGTCGGCAGACCCGGGACTTCCTCTACGTCGACGACGCCGTCGACGCGCTGGTCCGTGCGGGGACGCGCGGCAGCGGCCTCGTCGTCAACGTCGGCACCGGCGAGCAGACATCGCTGCGCGACCTCTGGGCGGCGATGACCGGTTCGATCGGCAGTGAACCCGAGTTCGCCGAACCCGACGACGACGAGGTGGCGCGCTTCGCCGTGTCGCCGATCAGGGCGAGGATCCACCTGTCCTGGTCGCCGTGGACCGAGCTGAGCGACGGTCTGGCGCGGCTCCGCTGATCGCGCGTGCTGGGTCGAGGCGGGGCCCAGCGTGACGGGTTCAGAGAGCGGCATCGATGCAGCGGGCAGCGAGGGCACGCGACCGCTCGGGCGTCGACATGATCGAGGGTTCGATCACACATCGCATGCCGGCCGCCTCGACCCGGTCGGCGAGCTCGGCGTCCGCGGGGTCGACGACCAGCGCTGCTGCCACGGGGCGGTACAGCTCGGCGACGCCGACGACCGACGGCTCGAGGCCGAGCTCGGCGAGCATGCGGTCCGCCGGTCCCTTCAGCGCTGATCCGCCCACGATCGGCGACACGGCGACCACGCTGTCCCGGCGGGCGGCGAGCAACTCGTCGACGCGGCCGAGCGCCCGGATCGGCCCGATCGACACGAGCGGGTTGGACGGCGCGATCACGACGGCGTCGGCGTGCTCGATCGCCGACGCAGCCTCGGCGGTCAGCTCGGCACCGCCGTGCTCGAACCGCACCGCGGCCACGGGCACCGCATGCCGCAACCGGACGAAGTAGTCCTGGAACGAGACGTCGTCGCCGCTGTCGGCCAGTGTGATCATCGTCCGGAAGCGCTGATCGGTCATCGGCAGGAGGCGGGTCTCGAGCTGCCAGGCCCGTGAGATCTCGGCCGTGACGTCGGTGAGACGGGCGCCCTCGGCGAGCCGCGCCGTCCGGTAGAGGTGCGTCGCCATGTCGCGGTCGCCGAGGTTGAACCAGGTGGCGCCGGCCTCGGAGTGCTCGGGCCGTACCGGCCCGAAGCGACCGAGGGCGTCCATCGTCTGCCAGGTCTCGCCGGCGAGCCCCCACCCGCGCTCGGGATCGATGGCGCCCGCCAGGGTGTAGGTGATCGTGTCGAGGTCGGGTGAGATCGACAGGCCGTGGAGCTCGGTGTCGTCGCCGGTGTTGACGATCGCTGCGATCATGCGCGGCGGCACCACGAGCCGCAACCCGCGCAGGAAGCGGGCCGCGCCGACGCCGCCCGCCAGCACGGCGATGTTCGCGTCGCGCAGGGTCATGCCGCCGCCGTCCGGTAGAGGTCGAGCAGCCGGTCGGCGGTCGTCGCCCACCTGAACCGGCCGGTGTTGCGGTACCCGGCCTCGATCAGCCCCAGCCGGGCGGCACCGTCGGACAGCACGTGATCGATCGCCTCGGCCAGCGTCATGGCATCGCGATCCTCGACGAGGAACGCAGCGTCGCCAGCGATCTCGGGGATCGAACCGACCCTCGTGGCCACCACCGGCGTGCCGGCCGCCTGGGCCTCGAGGATCGGGAAGCCGAACCCCTCGTCGAGCGAGGGGTAGGCGAGCACGGCGCCATGCCGCACGAGCCACCGCTTCGTGGGCTCGTCGACCGGTCCGAGCCGGTGGATCCGCGCGCGCGTGTGCGAACCGGCGTCGGCGATCAACCGGTCGATCCCGGGCGAATCGTCGCCAGGTGCGCCGGCGAGCACGAGGAGCAGATCGTGATGATCGCCGGCCAGGTGCTCGAAGGCCTCGACGAGCAGCGGCAGGCCCTTGCGTCGCTCTTCGGTGGCGATCGCCACGACGTAGTGCCGTCCGCCGAGCTCGGAGGCGAGCGGTGGCGGGGTCGCCTCGTCGCGTTCGACCTGAGCGGGCGCACCGAGGAACACCGTCCGCACCCGGTCGGTGCCGAGCAGCGAACGGACCTCGTCGGCGGTGGCGTCGGAGCTGGCGTGCACCCATGCACCGCGTTCGACGGCCCGACGGAGCGTGGCGCCCGCCCGCCGCACGACGGGTGACGCGAGCTCGGGGTGGCGCAGGAACCAGCAGTCGTAGACCGACACGACCGTCGGCAGCGAGCTGGGAGGCGCGACGTAGTTGGTGCCGTGGAGCACGTCGGCGTCGCGCAACCACCGGTCCGCCGTCGGGCCACGACCACGCGACCACAGGTGCGAGGCGACGATGCCCGGGAGCGGCAGTCGCCGGTGCCCGTCTCGCAGCGTCGCACGACGGCTGACGAGGTACGGTTCGAGCGAGACGTCGGCGCGACCGTCGAGCGCGGCCACGATGCCGGCGACGGCCGTGCCGACACCGGTCCGGTGCCCGTACAGGGGGCCGACATCGATGGCGAGGCGGAGAGGGGTCATGGTCGTCGGGGTCGCTCGGACCGGATCACGCTAGCTGGACCCTAAACTCGCCGGGTCTTCGGTCTCCGGGCCGGCGCCGCCAGGCCATCGCCGGGCCGCCGGCGCCGGTACGTCACGAAGCATCCGCAGCATCACGACAGATCAGAGGGAGCGTTCGTGCCTCGAGCATTCATCACCGGGATCACCGGCCAGGACGGCCGTCACTTGGCAGAGTTCCTCCATGGCCGCGGCTACGACGTGTACGGCATGGTCAAGGGCCAGAACAACCCCGGGATCGCGTCCCTGCGGGACGAGGTGCCGTACGTCGAGACGGTGCCCGGCGACCTGGCCGACCTGCCGTCGCTCGTCGCCGCGCTCGAGCTGGCCCAGCCCGACGAGGTCTACAACCTGGGCGCAATCAGCTTCGTGGCGTTGAGCTTCAACCAGGCCGAGCTGACGGCGAACATCACCGGTCTCGGCGTGCTGCGGATGCTCGAGGCGATCCGCATGATCGGCGGCAGCCAGAACAACCCGATCCGGTTCTACCAGGCCTCGTCGTCCGAGATGTTCGGGAAGGTCCGCGAGACGCCTCAGAACGAATCGACGCCGTTCCACCCCCGGAGTCCGTACGGGTGCGCCAAGGTGTTCGGCCACGACATCGTTGTGAACTACCGCGAGAGCTACGACCTCTTCGCCTGCTCGGGGATCCTGTTCAACCACGAAGGACCCCGCCGCGGCATCGAGTTCGTCACACGCAAGGTCACGAACGCCGTCGCCCGGATCAAGCTCGGTCTCCAGCACGAGCTGGTGCTCGGCAACCTCGACTCGAAGCGCGACTGGGGCTACGCGGGCGACTACGTCAAGGCGATGTGGATGATGCTGCAGCAGGATCAGCCGGACGACTACGTGATCGCCACCGGCGAGACGCACTCGATCGAAGAGCTCGTCGAGCGGTCGTTCGCCGAGGTCGGCATCGACGACTGGCGCAGGTACGTGCGCCAGGATCCGAAGTTCTTCCGGCCCGCCGAGGTCGACCTCCTCATCGGTGACGCGTCGAAGGCGCACGATCAGCTGGGCTGGAAGCCCGAGGTCGACTTCCCCGAGCTCGTGTCGATGATGGTGCAGCACGACCTCGAGGTCGAGGCCGCGAAGGCCGGCATCGAACGCTGACGCCCGACCCGGCGGACGGTCACGCCTCGAGCGGACGGTCGGTGATCGCGTCCATCACCGATCCGGGTGTCGGCTCGGCGCCGACGCGGAGCTTGTGCTGGAGGCTGAGCGCGAACGTCGCCAGCGCAGCGCCGCTCGACAACACGAGGCCGATCTCGATCCGCCGGAAGAGCTGGTCGCTGGACAACCAGGTCCCGAAGGCGAACGCGACCACACCGACGCCCCATCCGAGGGCGACGAGCGCGTGACCGCGGAGCGCGATGACCGCCTGTGCCGTCGCCAGCCCCGCCATGTAGATCGCGCTCGAGAGCGCGAGCATCGCCAGCGTTCGTCCACCGAGCTCGCTGTCGTAGACGAACTCGATCACGAGTGGGCCGATCAGGAACGCGCCGGTCGTCCCGACGACGCCGACGACGGCGACGAGCTGGAGGAGCTTGCGGAGCCCGTTCCGGAACTCGTCGAGCTCGCCGCGCGCCGCCAACCGCGACAGACGCGGGAGCAGGGCGGCTTGCACGGCCTGGAAGAGGAAGAGCGGGATGCGGGCCAGGAGCACGCCGTACCCGAACTGGGTCACGACCTCCTCCTGCCCGTCCTCGGAGAGCAGGTTGGCCATCACCGGTCCGGCATTGAGCAGACCGGCCGCGAACACGGTGCCCATCAGCAGCCAGCCGAGGTTCTGCGTGACCTCGTGCCAGTCGGCCTCGGGACCGGGTTCGGTCCGCAGGTTGCCGCGCAGCCCGACGAACATCACCGGGACGAGGGGTGCCAGCGCGACGGCGAACCCGTACGGGGCGGCGGCGCTGATCCCGATCACCGCCAAGGTCACGCAGGCGATGATGCGGATGATGCCGTCGGATCCCATCACCACGGCGTAGGACCGGAATCGCCCGGTGCCGGCGCACACGCCGCGGGCGAGGTGTGCGGGGGCGTACGCCACGAACGCGGTGGCGAGCGCCGCCAGCATCCACCAGTCGCCGTCGAAGTAGCTCGACGTGATGATCGGGCTGGCGATCATGATCGCCAGCAGCACGGCGCTGGTGATGCCGGCGCCCAGCATCAGGACCTTGCGGGCGACCGGCCGACCGCCCTCGCCCCTGGCCTTGCGGTGCGACACGGCGCGCCCGAGCTCTTGTTCGAGGGGCAGGAAGAAGCCGGGCGCCAACGAGAACGTGGCGAACCAGAGCGAGGCGATCGGTGCGAACTCCTCGTCGCCGCCGAGCGCGACGTTGCCGATCTTGAAGAACGCGTAGGTGGCGATGCCTGCGATCAGCAGGGCGAAGCCGACCGGAAGCGTGCCCTCGGGCAGCGGGACGCGGCGAAGCACGGGAGATGCAGGCGAGGACACCAGGGTGTCGAGGTTACCTGCCTCTCCCGCGCTCCTGCGGGAGGGCCGTCGGCGGGGGGCGCCGACGGCCCGGTGCCGGCCGTGGGACCGGCGATCTCGGTGTGTTCGCCCAGCCGAGCCGGTTCTGCCGGTCGGCGAGGCCCGATCAGATCAGGCGACGGCGTCGATGAGCTTGCGGACGCGGGTGGTGACGTCGTCGGTGAGCTCGCGGCGACGCTCCTCCGCTCGCTGGGCGGTGACGACGACGGCGCCGACGCCGACGTAGGCCGCGTCGCGGGCGAAGCCGGCGATCCGGTCGACCGGGAGCTCGGGCGTGTCGGGGAGCTCGAACTTCGGCAGGTCGAACGAGGGCAGCTCGAACGTGGGCAGCTCGGGCAGGCGTACGGTCGGGAGCTCGACCTTGCGCGGGTCGACCTTGCGCAGATCGACCTTGGTCAGGTCGATCTTGGTCGGGTCGAGGCGCCTGAGATCGAAGTGCTTGATGTCGTCGAGGCTGATCATGGTGGTTCCTTCGGGTGGGATCGGCTCGGGCCGATGTCGAACGGGGACGATTGCAAATGTACCGTCGAGTGCTAACAAAAGCAAGCAGTATGACGCATGGCGCACACGCGAACCGGGTGCATCCGGAGTGACGAGGGCCGGAAGACTCGCGCCGCTAGCCTCGATCCATCGTGGAGACGGACCCCCAACTCGTGCCGTCGGTCGTGTCCGTGATGGTCGTGCACGAGCCGGGCGACTGGTTCGACGACACGATCGAGTCCCTCGCTGCGCAGGACTACCCGAACTTCCGGACGCTGTTCCTCGCCACGTCGTCCGACGACGAGGAGGTCGCGGCACTGACGGCACGGATCAGAGCGGTCCTGCCGACGGCGTTCGTTCGCCCGGTCGGTTCGAACCCGGGGTTCGGCCCGGCCTGCAACGAGGTGTTGCGACTGGTCGAGGGCGACAACGGGTTCTTCCTCTTCTGCCACGACGATGTGGCGCTCGACCCGACTGCGGTCAGGACACTCGTCGCCGAGCTGTTCCGTTCGAACGCCGGCATCGTCGGCCCGAAGCTCGTCGAATGGGACGACCCGCGGATGCTCCAGCACGTCGGTCTCGGCCTCGACCGCTTCGGAGAGGTCGACCCGTTCGTCGAGCCGGGTGAGGTCGACCAGGAGCAGCACGACGGCGTCCGCGACGTGTTCGTCCTGCCCTCGGCCTGCCTGCTGGTTCGGGCCGATCTCTTCCGAGCGCTGAACGGGTTCGACCCCACCATCGACTTCCACGGCGAGGACATCGATCTCTGCTGGCGCGCCCACCTGACCGGCGCCCGCGTCATCGTGGCGCCCGATGCCCGGGTGCGTCATCGCGAGCGGCTCGACGAGCGACGGCCCGACCTCAACCATCGCGGACTCCAGAGCCGCCATCGCATCAGGACCGTCGCGACGCTGACGGGCGGGTCGCGGCTGCTCGTCCGGTCGCTCCAGCTGGTACTCCTCACCCTGGTCGAGCTCGTCGTCGGGCTCTTCACCGGCCGTGTCGGGGAGTCGCTGGCGTCCCTGCGGGCGCTGATCGGCTTGCTGCCCAGGAGCGCAGCTGTCATCGGGCGCCGACGCGCCATCCGAGGCCAGCGCGTCGTGCCCGAGCGAGAAGTGCTCGGCTTGCAGGACCGGGGCAGCTCGCGGCTGACGTCGTACCTGCGCGGCAAGGAGACCGCCACGTTCGTCGGTGCCGACAGCACCGTCAGGCGATGGCGCGAGGCCTCGTTCGGTCCGGTGCTCGCGTGGTTCCTGGTGATCCTGGCCGTGGTCATCGGCAGCCGGTCGTTCATCCAGGACGGCGTGCCGTCGGTGGGCGAGTTCCTGCCGTTCCCCGAGAGCCCGAACGACCTGCTCGCCGACTATCGCTCGAGCTTCGACAGCCGGTCCTTCGGTGCCACGGCGTCGAACCCGACCGGCTGGTTGGTCCTGTCGATCTTGAGCGTGCTGACGCTGTTCCGGATGGGGGCGTTGCTCACCGCGTCGATCGTCGGGCTGTTCCTGCTCGGCGCGCTCGGTGCCTGGCGCCTGGCCACGGTGTTCCCGGTCAACCGCGCCCGTATCGCTGGGATGGTGGTCTACGTCGGCACTCCGCTGGTGCCCGGTCTGCTGAGCCGCGGCGACTGGTCGGCGCTCATCTGGTACGCAGCGCTGCCGTGGCTGGTGCACCTGCTCCGGCGAGCGGCCGGTCTCGAGGCGGCGGACCCCGCCGCAGCCGACCTCGACCTCACCGACGGCATCGCACCGGTCGGTCTCCGTCATCGACTGCGCGCACTCGCGTTCCTCGTGCTCGTCCTGGCGACGACGGCCGCGTTCGTGCCCGCCGTCCTCGTCGTCTGGGCCGCCGTCGGTGCCCTCCTCGCGGTCTCGACCGTGCTCGCCGCCGGCTCGTGGCGGGTCGCGCTGTGGCTCCTCGTGAGCACGGCGGTGTCGCTCGTCCTGGCGGCGGTCCTCAACCTGCCGTGGTCGCTCGAGTGGTCACGCGACACCCTGATCGGTCCCGACGCGTCGGCCGCCGACGGGCGTGGGCTCGCCGAGGTCGCCTCGTTGGCGCCCGACAGCGACCGGTTCGCCGTGCTGGCGCTCGCGCTCTACCTCCCGCTGCTGGCAGCCGTCGCGATCACCAGGGCCTGGCGCCTGACGTGGAGCATCCGGGCCGCCTCGCTCGTGTTCGCGTTCGGGGCGCTCCTCGTCTTCGGTGACCGAGGCGAGCTCGACGTTCGCCTGCCGCCGCCGTCGCTGCTCGCCGTGCCCGTCGCGCTCGGTCTCGCGCTCGGGGCTGCGGCGATCGTCGGTGGATTCGGCTCCGATGTGCTGGGACGCGGCTTCGGTTGGCGGCAACCGATCGCCGTGCTGGCCAACGCGGCGATCGTCATCGGGTTGATCCCGGCGGTCTTCTCGATCGGCAACGGTGCGTGGCACACACCACGATCGCCGCTGCCGAAGCTCCTCGCGGCCCAGCTCCCCGAGGACCCCGCCGCCGGTGACTACCGCGTGCTGTACCTGGGCGATCCCGCAGTGCTCCCCGTTCCGGCCCGCCTCTACGGTGACGGCGTCGGCTACGCCGTCACCGACGCCGGCCGGCTCGAGTTCACCGATCGGTTCGCACTGCCCGAGAGCGCCGGGGACCGGGCCGTCGAGCGAGCGCTCGACCTGATCGCCGACGGCTCGACGCTGCGTGCCGGCCGGATCCTCGCTCCGCTCGGCATCCGGTTCGTCGTGATCCCCAAGACCGATGGTGTGTCGTCGACCGCCGATGACCCGATCCCGGTCCCCGACGGCCTGCTCGCATCGGTGCAGAACCAGCTCGACATCGGTTCGGTGCCCGGTCAGCCCTCGCTCGAGGTCTTCGTCAACCGTGCATGGCTGCCGGTCGGAGCGCAGTTGGGCGGAGCGACCGCGGATGCATCGCGGTCGGCGGGGGAGGACGTCCTGGTCAGGGCTGACCTCACCGACGCCGTGCCGTCGATGATCGGCGTCGACGGGTTCCCCGAGGCGGTCAACCAGGTCGCGCCCGGCGTCTTGCACGTGGCCGTACCGAAGGACGACCGGATCCGACTCGAGGTCGACGGCCGACCCGTCGCATCTCGCACCGGATTCGGGATGACGACGGCATTCGACATCGACGCCGGCGGCGTCGGCACGCTCACGTACGACCGTGACGAGACGCGGGGATGGTGGCTGGCGTCGCAGTTCGTGCTGTTCGTCGCCGTGGTCATCGTCGCTGCCGGAGCGCGATCACCGTTCGGGCGACGTCGCGTCGTCGAACTGCACGACGAGACGCTCATCGACCTCAGCGAGTCCGTCGAATCCGACGGCACGGTTGCCGGTGAGGCCCTCGGACTACCCGCATGGGCGGACGCCGACGACCAGATCTCCGAGATCGTCGAGATGGCCGCGGCAGGGCCGCAGCCCCACGATCCGGCCGACGATCCCGAGGTCGAGACGGTGCCGACCCGGGCTCACCTCCGCGCCGGGCAGGCGGCCGGCCCGGGCGAGGCGCCCGGCGGCGCGCCGGCACCGAAGCCCTCCGATGCAGCCGACGACGACGGCGTCGATCTCGCGTCGCTGGTGGCCAGCGTCGACGAGTCCGAGCCCGACACCGCCGAGGGGGAGCAGCGGTGAGGCGTCGGTACCCGGCGCTTCTCCTCGTCGTGGCGGCGTTCGTCGCCATCGTCGTGACGGCGCGTTCGACGGTCGACGCCGACGTCCCGAACTTCAGCACCGCTGCCGAGGGCTGGATGCCCTCGGCACCGGCGAGCACCTCGCTGACCGAGACGTGGTTCTGCCCCGGTGTTCCGGCCTCGGGCGTCGAGGAGGTCGAAGGTGAGATCGTCATCGCCAATCGCGACGCCGAGCGACTCGTCGGCACCATCCTGCTCGTCAACGACCAACGCGAGACCCGGTCACTCGATCTGGCCATCGACGGGTGGTCGTCGGCGCGGCTCGATCTCGACGAGACGTTGCCGGGGAGCATGGTCGGGGCCGTCATCGAGATCGACGGCGGCGGCGCGGTCGTCGAGCAGCTGGCCTTCCATCCGAGCGGCGACAGCGTCTCGGCGTGCGCGAACGCGACGTCGGACGCCTGGTACCTCGCCGACGGCTTCACGGTCGAGGGCAGCCTCGACCAGGTCGTGATGATGAACCCGTACGAGCAGACCGTGGTCGTCAACCTGGAGTTCGCGACGCAGGAGGGCTCACGGCGTCCGGCGTCGTACCGTGGGCTCACCGTCCCTGCCCAGAGCATCCGCGTCGTCGACCTCGGCGCTCCGGGCGCGGGCGCGCAGAACGAACCCGTCCTGGCCGTCAAGGTCGAGACCACGCGCGGGCGGCTCGTGGTCGGCCGGTCGCAGCGGTTCCTCGGCGGCGGCCGGCTCGGCACGCAGGTGACGCTGGCCTCGCCGGAGCTGCGGGATCAGTGGTGGTTCGCCGACGGCGCCAAGGGCCCCGGCGTCTCCGAGCGCTTCTCCATCTACAACCCCACAGCCGAAGCGGTCGAGGTCGATGTGATCTTCCTCGGCGTCGAGCTCCCCGACGACGGCTCCGACTTCGATCGGGTCGCTGCGGTCGCCGCCGATCCGATCGAGGTGCCCCCGCGCGAGGTCGTCACCTTCGACCCCGGACCGCAGGCCGACCTGCCCGAGGGGCGCCATGCCACGGTCTTCTCCACGTTGGCGCAACCGTCGGTCGTCGTCGAACGGGCGATGACGCGCATCGTCGACGACGTCGTCGCGACGTCGGTGATCGCCGGCGCCACACCGCGCCAGGACGGCCACGTGGCCACGACGTGGCATCTCGCGTCGGGGCCGTCCGAGCCCGTCACCGAGGGACTGGTGGTCTACAACGCCGACAACTCGCCCGGGTTCGTGAGCGTGCTCGCCGTCGGCCGCTCGGGTCCGGTGCCGATCGACGGCTTGCAGGACGTCGAGGTCGGCCCGGCGGGGGTCGCTGCGATCGATCTCACCGATCCGCTCGTGATCGACCGCGAGCTGATCGTCGAGTCGACCACGCGCGTGTTCGTCGAGCGTTCGTTCCCGACGGGTCGGGGTGACACGCGGTCGTCGTCGTGGGCGGTGCCGGCGGGCTGACGTGGAACGCCTGCTCGTCGCCCTCGCCGTGGTCGCCGTGGCGGCGATCGTCGCGGAGATCGTGCGGCGGCGACGGGGCACCGACGTGCCCACCCAAGCTCGGCATCAGCTGCCGAATCAGCTCGACCGTGCGGACTTCGACGGCTCGGGATGGCTGGTCGCCGTGTTCACGTCGACGACGTGCTCGACGTGTGCCGACGTGGTGCACAAGGCCGAGGTCGTCGCCAGCGACGAGGTCACGGTGCAGATCGTGGCGTTCCAGGATCGACGTGACCTGCACGAGCGCTACGACATCGATGCCGTGCCGAGCCTGCTCATCGCCGACGGCGAGGGCGTCGTGCACCGTGCGTTCCTCGGCCCCGTCACCGCCACCGACCTCTGGGCTGCAGTCGCCGAAGCCCGAGAGCCCGGCTGTATCGACGACGTAGAACTGAATGGCAAGGACGACACCGCCGGTGGGGAGACCCGGAGCACGGGTTAGCCCGGCGGGGGAGGTGTGGAGGGGGAGCCTCCGGGTCCCCCTCCACCATCGACCGATCCGACTCGGTCGGTCGGTCGATCACAGCTGGGTGCGCCGCAGGCGCTCAGGGTGCTCCGGTGAGTGGAGAGAGCGAGCGTCGGCGAGCGAACGAACGAACCGGATTACTCGGGACTACCGAGCACATTGGCGTCGATCTTCTCGTCGACGCCCTCTTCGTCGAGGCCCTGCTGGATGAGCTTCGCCACCTCGGGACCGTCGATCGTCTCGTGCTCGAGCAGCGACTCGGCGATCAGCTGCAGCCCGCGACGGTGCTTCTCGAGCAGTTCGTGCGCTCGTTCCTCTTGGTCGTGCAGGATCTTGCCGATCTCGTCGTCGAGCAGCTTGGCGGTCTCGTCGCTGTACTCGCGGCCCTGCGACATCAGGTCCTCGCCGAGGAACACCTGCTGCTGGCCATGCCATGCCATGGGGCCCACCCGGTCGCTCATGCCCCACTCGCGCACCATCCGGCGGGCGATGCCCGTGGCCTGCTCGAGGTCGTTGGCAGCCCCCGAGTTGAGGTGGCCGAAGACGATCTTCTCGGCGACCCGGCCGCCCATCGCCTTGCAGATGGTGTCGAGGAAGTACTCCTGTGAGTACGTGTGGCGCTCTTGCGGGAGGCTCCACGTGACGCCGAGCGCCATCCCGCGCGGCAAGATCGTGACCTTGTGCAGGGGGTCGCCGTGCGGCAGCACGACCGACAGCAACGCGTGGCCGCCCTCGTGATAGGCGGTGGCCTTCTTCTCCTCGGCGTTCATGATGAGCGACTCGCGCTGGGCGCCGAGGACGACCCGGTCGCGGGCGTTCTCGAAGTCGATCCGCTCGACCTGCTTCGAGCCGCGGCGGACGGCGATCAGTGCGGCCTCGTTGACGAGGTTGGCGAGGTCGGCGCCGGCCATGCCGGGCGTGGCGCGTGCCATCGTGTCGAGGTCGACGTCGGGGCCCATGCGCTTGTCGCGGCTGTGGACCTCGAGGATGGCCTTGCGCTCCTCGTGCTCGGGGAGCGGCACGACGATCTGACGGTCGAAGCGACCCGGCCGCAGCAGTGCGGGGTCGAGGATGTCGGGCCGGTTGGTGGCGGCCATGATGACGATGCCCTCGGACGTCTCGAAGCCGTCCATCTCGGACAGCATCTGGTTGAGCGTCTGCTCGCGCTCGTCGTGACCGCCTCCGAGACCGGCGCCGCGCTTGCGGCCGATCGAGTCGATCTCGTCGATGAAGATGATCGCCTTGCCCATCCGGCGCGCCTGCTGGAACAGGTCGCGCACGCGGCTGGCGCCGACGCCCACGAACATCTCCATGAAGTCGGAACCGGTGACCGAGAGGAACCCGACGCCCGCCTCGCCGGCGACCGCCCGGGCGAACAGCGTCTTGCCGGTGCCGGGAGGACCGACGAGGAGGATGCCCTTCGGCACCCGTGCGCCGATCTCGCGGAAGCGCTCGGGCATCCGGAGGAAGTCGACGACCTCGTTGATCTCCTGCTTCACGCCCTCGTAGCCGGCGATGTCGACGAACGTGGTCGACGGCTTGTCGGCCGAGTAGGTCTTGGCGCGGCTGCGGCCGATCGACATGACGTTGCCCATCTGGCCCTGCGCGCGGCGCTGCAGCCACACGAAGAAGCCGATGATCAGCATGACCGGCAGCAGCAGGCCGAGGATGCTCAGGAACCAGTTGCTGCTGGGGGTGGTGAACTCGTAGTCGACACCCTCGGTGCGCAGGAGCTCCTCGTCGGCGTCGGACAGGCCTCGATCGCCGCCGCCGGTGGAGGTGAACTTGGTGCCGTTGTTCAGCTCGCCGTTGATGTAGCCGTTGCCGTTGTTGATCTCGACGGTCGCGACGTCGCCGGCTTCGACGAGGTC
>JAAUYD010023420.1_pt1 | contig 46822 bp, 42 predicted proteins | sample 7278101 | NCBI WGS metagenome assembly JAAUYD01 (sample SAMN14350128, study PRJNA611818) | marine sediment metagenome | isolation source: surface marine sediment (0.6m) | place: French Polynesia: Moorea | collected 2018-08
GCCCAAGTCAAGGGCCAGGAACTGGCGGACTATCAGCGCTGGACAGCACGCCATCAACCGGGTGAAGGGGATGCCATGCTGAAACTGGTGGGCGGCGGCGAGAATATTTGCTGGGCGGCCTATGACTTTGAAATATTTGCCATGCCCAGACCTGAAATCGATCCGGATGCGGAAGCCGTTGAACGACCGATCCTCCGCCAGTTGGCTTATGCCGGCTGGCCGACCCGGCAGCATATGACCTACAATCAGTCCATCAATCGATTATTGCCGGTATACGAGCAGGTGCGCCGCGAAGTTTTTGGCGATCCGGCCAAAGCCCCGCTGATGATTGTCGATCATGCCGAAACGGTCAGCGAGGCCAATATGGAGCGAATCATGGCATTGAATGGCATTATCGCTATTCAAAACCGCATCATCTATCAGGCCCGTGATTTTGCCAATCGCTACGGCATGGAGACGCTGGCGCAGACGCCGCCGGTGCGCAAAATGCTGCAAATGGGCATGCAGGTGGCCGCCGGGACCGATGCCACCCGCGTCTCCAGCTACAATCCCTGGTTATCGCTCGCCTGGCTGGCAACCGGTAAAAGTCTTGGCGGTTTGCAAATGTACGGGGATGATAACCTGCTGAATCGCAGCGAAGCACTCAGGCTCTGGACCATCAACGGCGCGGCGAGCACCGGTGAAGCGGCCGTGAAGGGATCGCTTGAGCCCGGAAAGCTTGCGGATCTGGTTGTGCTGGATCGGGATTATTTCACGGTGCCCGATGATGAGCTTCGCAAGATAGAGGCGGTGATGACCATTGTCGATGGCGACATAACCTATGCTTCTGGGGACTTTGGAGATTACGATGCAGATCCGCTTCCAGAAATCAGCCCGGCCTGGTCGCCAGTGGCCAAATTCGGGGGCTACCGGTCCTGACCCCTGCAGGCTGGTAGCATCCGCTGAGCATAAACGGTTCAGCCCATCCGAGTCGCCCCTCGCCCCGACGGGTCGCCGGTCAAGTGATTCGGCGGGTGCTACCATGCCGACAACGATCCTTCCGGCCCCGGGTCCACGAAGGCGGCGGCCATTGGGGCAACCAGCGCTGCGCATACCGGACATGCCCATGACCACGCGCTCAGCATCCTGGAGGAGAATGGTTTATGGAACCTGGTCAGTTCCTGCGCCGTCGGCTAGCCCCGGGGTGCCGTGCCAGGTGGCTTCGATTTGCACTGCGCTGTGATTGCTGGCATTATCGGCATTCGATGGCATCCCCCGGCACCCGTTCTTACTGATGCGGATCCGGCAATCGCGACGGCGGCTGGACCTATGACACAAGCCTCCCTGACAAGTAGCCGATCTTCGGATGGTACGCTGGTGGTCACCCTTCATGGACGCTGGCAGTTGGCGCGAGCCGCCCCTGCGCGGAGCGAACTGGAGCGCCTGCTGCAGGGCGAACCGGTAAGGCGCCTGCGATTCGATGCGACGCCCCTACAGGCTTGGGACTCGCGCCTGGTGGTTTTTCTGAGATCCCTCACCGAGCGCTGCGCCGCACGCGATATCCAGGTGGACCTGGACGGCCTGCCCGCCGGCGTCCGGCACCTCCTGGACCTGTCCCACGGGGCCGCCAGAGAGGGGCTGGGCGACCCGCCGCCCCCCGCCACTTCAGAACGGGTCGCAGCGTGGCTGCAGCGGGTGCGCCGCGAAACCACGCTCACGCTGACCTTCGTCGGTGAACTGACCCTCTCCGCGCTTCGGTTTCTCAGGGGCAAGGCGCGCTATCGGCCGGCGGAACTGCTGACCGTCATCCAGGCATGCGGGTGGCAGGCACTGCCCATCGTGTCGCTGATCAGCCTTCTCGTGGGCTTGATTCTCGCGTTCATGGGCGCCGTCCAGCTGCGCATGTTCGGCGCCCAGATCTACGTGGCCGATCTGGTTGGCATCGGCATGACCCGCGAGATGGGGGCGGTCATGACCGGGGTGATCATGGCCGGCCGCACAGGCGCGGCCTTCGCCGCCAATCTGGGCACCATGCAGGTCAACGAGGAGATCGATGCCCTGCGGACCCTGGGCGTCGACCCCATGGACTATCTGGTCATGCCCCGCGTGCTCGCGCTCCTCCTGATGATGCCCCTGCTATGCGTGTACGCGGACGTGATGGGCATTCTGGGCGGTCTGCTGGTAGGGGTCGGCGCCTTCGACATCTCCGCGCTGCAGTATCTCAACCAAACGCTCAATGCCGTCTCCCTGACCCACTTCGCGATCGGCATCTTCAAGAGCATCATCTTCGGTGGGATCGTGGCCGGCTGCGGCTGCCTGCAGGGCCTGTACTGCGGCCGCAGCGCCGCTGCGGTTGGCGAGGCCACCACCGCCGCCGTGGTCACGGCCATCGTCTACATTGTCATCGCCGACGGTCTCTTCGCCGTCTTGACCAACATCTTGGGGATATGAAACAGTGAAAAACGCCCAATGGCCGGAAACCCCCGCCGAACAGCGGCGCAGCGCTGAGATGCCGGCGCAACCGGATGGGGCCTTCCCTGAAGACGCGCACATCACCGTTACCAACCTGACCATGGGATACGGCGATCTCATCCTCATGCGGGATCTCCATTTCACCGTCAACAGGGGTGACGTCTTCGCCATCATGGGGGGGAGCGGATGCGGCAAGAGCACCCTGCTGCGAATATTGGTCGGTCTCAAAGCGCCCCACCATGGGACGGTTGCCTATGGGCACACCGATTTCTGGGCGCAGCGCGCTGTCGACCGCAAACGCATGATGCGCAACCTCGGCGTCATGTACCAGAACGGCGCCCTGTGGAGTTCCATGACGTTGGCCGAGAATGTGGGGCTGCCACTGCGGCTGCACACCGACTGCTCCGCCGACGAGATCCGCGAGATCGTCCGCTTCAAACTCGCCCTGGTGGGATTGGATGGCTTCGAAGCCCGCTTTCCGTCCCAGCTGTCCGGCGGCATGCGCAAGCGGGCCGGCTTGGCGCGGGCCCTCGCCCTGGATCCGGAGATTCTCTTCTTCGATGAACCCTCCGCCGGTCTGGACCCGGTCAGCGCCAAGCAGCTGGACGATCTCATCCTGGAGATCAACCGCAGCCTCGACGCGACCATCGTCATCGTCACGCATGAATTGGCCAGCATCTTCGCCATCGCCAGCAACGCCATCTTCCTGGATGCGGCCACGCATACCGCCGGCGGGCAGGGCGCTCCGCGGAAACTGCTGGACACATCAGAGAATCCCAATTTGATTCAGTTTCTAACCCGCGGTGAACCTATCCAAAGGCCAAAAGGAAGGAGCTGATCCATGCGCAGAGAGGTGAACACTACCCTGATCGGCGCATTCGTGGCAGGTGCCATCGGCCTGGTCGTTGTCGGTATCTTCGCCCTGGGCGAGGGCAATCTGTTTCGCAAATCCGATCAATACGTCCTCTACTTCACTGGATCGGTGAAGGGCCTCAGCGTGGGCGCTCCGGTCCAGCTCAAGGGCATCCGCATTGGTGAGGTCGTCGATATCAACCCGATCTACGACGCCTCCGACAGCACCTTCATCAACCAGGTGATTTTCGAAGTGCCCGAGACCATCGTCCAGATCACCGGCAGTCCGCCCGGCAGCGGTCCCGGCAAGAAGCTGCTGACCACCGATACAACCATCGACTACATGATCGACCTGGGTCTGCGCGCGAGACTTCAACTCCAGAGCGTGCTCACGGGACAGCTGCTGGTCGCCTTCGATTTCTACCCGGAATCCCCCATCCGCATGATGCGTTTCGACGACGGGCTGCGGGAATACCCCACGCTGCCGTCGGAGATGGAGGCGCTGGCCAAGACACTGGATCGGATCGATCTGCAGGTCGTGGCCGAATCGATCATCAGCGCCGCCAAGGGCATCGAGGCCCTGGTCAACTCGCCGGAGCTGCACCGGGCGATCGCCGCGGTCAACGACACCGTTCAGCAGTATGGTCAACTGGCGTCCCATCTGGACGCCCATCTGAGCGCCTTGACCACCGAGGTGGAGACGACGCTGGCCGCGGCGAGACGCCTGATGACCACCGCCGAGGGCCAGGTCGTTCCCATGGCGGAGGGGGTCAGCGAGACGGCCGACGCCGTAAAGGGGGCGGTCGTCCAGCTGGACGAGCGCCTTGAGCCGCTGCTGGGAGAGGCCATGCGGTCCGTTGCCGCGGCACAGGCCGCCTTCGGGGAGGCGCAAGACCTGCTCGCCAACCTCGCCCAACTCACCGACGGCGATGCGGCCCTCATCCGGCGGATCGACACCACCATTGGCGAGTATCGAAAGCTGGCCGCCGCCATGGCCACCATGGCCGAGTATCTGAGCCGTCATCCCGAAGCCCTTCTCTGGGGCAAAAAAGAGGTGAATTGACCACCATGCCTGCACGGATTCTCCCCATCGCCATTCTCCTCGGCAGCCTCTGCCTGGCGGTCGCCGGCTGCGTTAACCTGGGCGCCTCCGCATCCCCCGCCACACGCTTCTACGTGCTGGAATCCGCCGTTGCGGCGAGCTCGCCACCGCCGGTGGCGGACGCTGCGGAAATCGTCACCATCGGCGTCCAGAGCGTGGAAATCCCCGCCTATCTGGATCGTCCCCAGCTGGTGACCCGGGTGACGGGCAACACCTTGCAGATCAACGAGTTCGACCGCTGGGCCGAGCCGCTGGGCGAGGCGATCGGACGGGTGATCGCAGAAAATCTGCACGCCCTGACGGAGGCCCTTCCCGGCTACAGGCTCGCCAGCAGCCCTGCCCGCAACGCAGCCCTGCGCCTGACGGTAAAGGTGCTCCGGTTTGAGGCGGATGAAGCGGGCCGGGTCACACTGAAGGCGGCCTGGCGCGTGTCGGCGGCCGACGACGGCGTCTCCCTGCTGGAGCGGATCGGAACCCACACCCTGACCGCAACCAGCGACCGGCCGGGGGAGGTGGTGCGATCCATGAGCCTGGCCCTGGCGGCGCTCTCCGAAGAGCTGATGCTGGCATTGGCGGATGTGACGCCCCGCTGAAACGGCCGCTCTGATGCCCACCGTTGTCATGGGGGCCGGCGGGCACGGAATTGACAGCCGGTCCGGAATGCGGGTAGAGATGGTGAGCACGGATCGGCAGACCGTCGGCCGGCCCCATATCGACCGAACACTTCCCCAGCTACTGCAGACCCCTTCCAGGAGACGCGCCAGCTGCGCAGTTGGCGCCCGGCGACGCGGCCGAAACCACACCCATTCACAGGAGGCGTGTCATGGGCAAGACCCTTCAATTCACCCTCAACGGCACACCAGTCACCCTGGAGGTGGACGCAGAGCGGACGCTCCTATGGGTGCTGCGCACCGACCTGGCCCTCACGGGGGCGAAATACGGCTGCGGCGAGGGCCTCTGCGGCGCCTGCACGGTGCTGGTGGACGACGAGGCGCTGCCCGCCTGCCAGATTACGATCGGAGAGGTCGCCGGTCGCGAAATACAGACCATCGAGGGGCTGGCCCGCAACGGGGCGCTGCATCCCCTGCAGGAGGCCTTCGCGGCGGTAGACGCCCTGCAGTGCGGCTTCTGCACGCCCGGGATGATTCTCAAGGCGTACGGCCTCCTGATCTCCAATCCCCAGCCCTCCCGGGCGGAGATCGTCGCCGGATTGGACGACAATCTCTGCCGTTGCGGGGCCCACCTGCGCATCATCCACGCCGTGGAGATCGCCGCCGCGGCAATGAAAGGAGGCCGCTCATGAAACGATCCGGGCCAAGGGAGACACCGACACCGCGCGACCCGATGGCGGATACCGCTGCCGGCCTGACCCGGCGCTCCTTTCTCAAACGCATGGGCCTGATGGGGGGCGGTCTCGTCGTCTACCTGACCATCGGCGATGGCGCTGGCACCGCCATGGCACGCGCCCCGCGACAGGGATTTCTGGGGGCCAAGGTCCCCTCCGACTTCAACGCCTTCCTGCGCATCGGCGCCGACAACCGGGTAACCTGCTTTGTCGGTAAGATCGAGATGGGGCAGGGCCCCATCACCTCCTTCGCCCAGATGATGGCCGAGGAGTTGGACGTGCCCTATGCGTCGGTGGACGTGGTCATGGGCGACACCGACCTGTGCCCGTGGGACGCCGGTACCTGGGGCTCCCTCTCGACCCGCTACTACGGGATCTTCGTCAAGGAGGCTGCCAGCGAGGCCAAAGGGGTGCTCAAATCGCTCGCCGCGGAGAAGTTCTCCGTGCCGGTGGACCGGCTGCAGACTGAAAAGGGAACCATTTTCGACACCCGGCAGCCCTCTCGTCGGGTCTCCTACGGCGAGCTCACCGCCGGCAAGCTCATCGAACGTCACCTCGAGACCCTGCCCCCGCTGAAGCAGCACACGGCGTACACGATCAGCGGCCGCCCCCACCTCCGCCGCGACGCCCGCGTTAAGGTCACCGGAGAGGCGCTCTACGCGGCCGATATGCGCCTGCCCCAAATGCGCTATGCCCGGATCCTGCGTCCGCCCGCTCACGGCGCCAGGCTGCTGACGGTCAACACAGCCGCGGCCGAAGCGCTGCCGGAAGTAGAGGTTGTCCGCGACGACGACCTGGTCGCCGTTCTGCACCCCCGCCCGGACGGCGCCGCCGAGGCCCTGGCCTCGGTCAAAGCCACCTTCGACCTGCCCAAGACCGGCATCGACGATCGGACCATTTTCGAACATCTGCTGCAAAATGCCCCGCCGGCGGCAGTCGCTGCGGAGGCGGGCGATCTGGCCAAAGGGGCGCAAGCGTCCGTCACCCTTCTCGAAGAGACCTATCTCAACAGCTATGTGGCCCACGCGCCCATGGAGCCCCATGCGGCTCTGGCCACCGTCGCGGGGGGGCGGGCCACAGTGTGGGCCTCGACCCAGAGCCCCTTCAGCGTCCAACGGGAGGTGGCCGGCGCCCTCGGAATGCCCGACGACAAGGTGCGCGTCATCACGCCCTTCGTCGGCGGCGGCTTCGGCGGGAAGTCCGCTTCCGCCCAAGCGGTCGAGGCCGCCCGGCTTTCCCAGCGGGTGGGCAGACCCGTCATGGTGGCCTGGACACGCGAGGAGGAGTTTTTCTTCGACACCTTCCGACCAGCGGCGGTGGTCAAGATCCGCTCGGGGCTCGACGCCGCTGGTCGCATGACCCTGTGGGATTACAAGGTCTATTTCGCTGGCCGGCGGGGATGTGAAAACTTCTACACCATCCCCCACCACCGTGAAGCGGTGCATGGCGAATGGCGCATGGCGCCGGGCATTCATCCGTTCGACGTGGGACCCTGGCGGGCCCCGGCGGCCAACACCAACGTCTACGCACGGGATCTGCATCTGCACCTCATGGCCAGCTTGGCGGGCCAGGACCCCTTGGCCTTTCGGCTGAACCACCTGGAAGACGCCCGCATGCGCCGGGTGCTGGAAGCGGCCGCCGACCGGTTCGGCTGGACGGCGCTCAAAAGCCCCAGCGGCAAGGGCTACGGGATCGCCTGCGGTATTGATGCGGAGACATATGTGGCCGCCATGGCGGAAGTGGCGGTGAACCCTGACAGCGGTCACATCGATGTGAAGCGGGTGGTCTGTGCCCAGGACATGGGTCAGGTGGTCAATCCCCAGGGGGCCACCATCCAGATGGAGGGCTGCATCACCATGGGCCTGGGCTACGCCCTCAGCGAAGAGATCCGCTTCAGCGACGGTCGGCTGCGCGACCGCAACTTCGATACCTACGCGATCCCCCGCTTCTCGTGGTTGCCCCGCATCGAGACGGTGATCGTGCCCAACCCCGATCTGCCGCCCAAGGGTGGCGGCGAACCGGCCATCATCTGCATGGGCGGCGTGCTGGCCTCGGCCGTCTACGACGCCACCGGTGCCAAGGTGCGCCAGCTGCCCATGACGCCGGCGCGGGTCAAGGCCGCCCTGGAGGCGGTCGGCTGATCGGCGGCGGTTCACGGGGCAGCGAGGGGCAGCCCCTTTCCCTTCGGCAGCGTCAGGGGGGCCGTCACCATTTCGGTCGGTCTGGGGCCCCCCGGAAGAGGGCAGGGGGCCCCTTTGTGCCTGCCGACGCTAACCTTCGTCGAGATCTTTAAAGCATAGCGGTAGAGGGGAGTGACGATGCGGAAGTTTTCGCGGCATCCGGTGCTGCTGGTCTGCGTGCTGCTGAGCGTGCTCATGGGCGCCGCCGTTGGGCCGTGCCCGGCGGCGGCGCAAGCGACGAACGAAGCGCCCGCCACCGATACCGAAGCGGAAATACCCGTCGATCCTATCCGCCCGCTGGACACTGAACGAATCGACAAGGCCGGCGAGCGGATGGGGGCGGGGATCGAGCGGATCACCGGCGTGATGGCCAGGTACCTGGGGGGCTGGGTCGACCAACAGGCCTTCGCGGGGATCACCTGGCTGAAATTGACGTTTTGCCTGTTGTTGCTGCTGGTGGTGCTGACCGTCGAGCGGATCTTGCGCTGGTTGATTCAGCGCCGCATCGACGGAATCCCCACCGTCGATGGTGTGATCTCATGGGCCCGCATCTTCCTCAAGGCACTCCAGCGACCCTTGAGCCTTTTTATCTGGGTTTACGGCATCTATGGGGCCCTATCACCCCTCTACGGACACTTCAGCGGCGGTGAGGGCGCCAACCTGGTGCACGAGGTGGCCCGCCGGGTGGCGGATATCGGCGGCAGCGTGGCCCTCTTCTGGTTTCTCTACCAGATGGTGACCTTGGTGGACGCGCGCTTGATGCGCTGGGCCCAGGCCACCGAGAGCACCATTGACGATATGCTGGTGCCGCTGCTGGGCAAGACCTTGCGCGTTTTCATCGTCGTGGTGGGCGCCATGGTCGTCATCCAGAACCTGACCGGCGTCAAATTGGGTCCCCTCCTGGCCTCCCTGGGGATCGGTGGGTTGGCGGTCGCCCTGGCGGCCAAGGATTCCATCGCCAATCTCTTCGGGACCTTGACCATTCTCTTCGACAAACCCTTCCAGGTCGGCGATCGCATCGTGCTGGACAACTACGACGGCACCGTGGAGAATGTCGGCTTTCGCAGCACCCGCATCCGACTGCTCAATGGCCACCTGGTGAGCATTCCCAATGAAAAGGTGGTCAACTCCGGGATCGAGAACATCGGCCGGCGCCCCCACATCCGCTGGGTTACACAGATCGGTCTCACCTATGACACCCCCGCCGATAAGGTCACCGAGGCCGTGGCCATCGTGGAGGAGATTCTGGCCGACCATGAGGGGATGCATCCCGACTACCCGCCGCGGGTCTTCTTCAACGGCTTCACCGACTGGAGCCTCAACATCAGTGTCCTGGCCTGGTACCATCCCCCGGAGTATTGGCAGTACCAGGCCTGGCTGCAGCGGACCTGTGCGGATATTTTGCAGCGCTTCCGGGACGCCGAGATCGAGTTCGCCTTCCCCTCGCGAACCCTCTACCTGGCCAACGACGACCGGCGTCAGCTGAAGATCAAAGCCCTTTAAGGGGCCGCCCTTGGGACGGCTGGCGGGACAACGGGCCCGGGCAGGGCCGTCGCGGCGCCCTGGCGCCCTCTCCAGGCCCCACCATCCTGCTGACCCGATCCAGTTTCCTGCCGCGGAGGCCCCCTTGAGCGGGTCGATCCCTCGGTGGCGCGCCACCGTTTCCCATGCCGCCATCCGCTCAACCATCTGCTGCGCCAACCAAATAGCGATGCACTACATTTGCCCTGGCGACAATTGACATGCGAAATTGAAGGAAGCTATTTTTTTACCATACGCAGGGTGTTATCCGATGATCCGCCGCACGGAGCGACGACGGCACGCCAGCCGCACCGTCCCCGCTGCGAAGAAATTGCGTCACGGCTACGATTGCCAGCGGCCGAGGTCGGTTCCTCCAATGGCACGCACACCTCCGGGAGGATCGGCGGCAGACGCTGGCGTCGGTTATCGGCAACCCATGCCTCGTCCAATGAAAGGGGGCGGAGAGATGGAGATTCATGAACTGGTAGAAAACATAAGATGGCTGGGACACGATGGTTTTCGGATTGATGCAGGGGAGATGACGATCTATATCGATCCATACAAGCTTCAGGGAGGGCCCCCGGCCGACCTGATTCTCGTCACCCATGATCACGCCGACCATGCGTCCCCGGCCGATGTCGCCCAGATCCAGAAAGCGGACACGGAGATTGTGACCGTGCCCGCGGCCGCCGCGAAACTCAGCGGCGCGATCCAGACGGTCGCGCCAGGGGATGCCCTCACCGTCAAGGGGATCGCCGTGGAAGCGATCGCCGCCTACAACACCAATAAATTTCGAGCACCGGGGGTCCCCTTCCATCCCAAGGAGAGCGGGTATGTGGGGTTCATTCTAACGGTGAACGGCGTCCGCATCTATCACAGCGGAGATTCCGATTTTATCCCGGAGATGGAGGGCTTGGCGCCCGATGTGGCGTTGCTGCCGGTCAGTGGGACCTACGTCATGACGGTCACGGAGGCCGTCGCGGCCGCCGCCGCCATTCAGCCCAAGGTCGCCATCCCCATGCATGTGGGGGAGGGGATTGGTGCGTTGGATGACGCGGCCCGGTTTCAGGAGACGGCCACCGTGCCCGTGATCGTGCTCCCCATCGAAAAGTGACCCTGGTGTCGGTGCGGAAGGCGCCGACCGCTTCCCCGGTGGCCATCGCAGGGGCGCCACATTGACTTAAGTCAATTCCGGGATCGGTCGCCCGTGGTAGGTTGATCCATCGTCAACCATCAGCGACCGAGGTGCCCATGGATCACAGCGGCACGCCGCCCGCTTTTCTGTCCAGTGTGCGAAATCGTTTTCAACTGGCCATCTTCTTGTGGACCATATCCATCGGCCTCCAGTTCCATCTGTTTGTGGTGCAGGCGGGCGGCAGCGGTCCGATCACCATCCAGCGCCCCGTCGGTGTAGCGGGTTTTTTGCCCATCGGCGCGCTGTTGGGGTGGAAGCAGTTACGCACCACCGGAACATGGGATCCCTCCCATCCGGCGGCCATGGTGATCTTGTTCTATGCGGTGGCCATCTCCATGATGTTTCGCAACGCTTTCTGTAGCTGGTTTTGCCCGCTGGGGACGGTCTCCGAATGGCTGTGGAAGCCGGGCCAGAGAATCTGTGGCGGCGACATCCGCCTGTCGATCTGGCTGGACTGGCCCCTGCGCACCTGCAAATATCTGCTGCTCTCCTTCTTCGTGGTCATCACGATCCGAATGTCCGCCCCCGAGATCGGCGCCTTCCTGGAGACGCCGTACTACAAGATGGCCGATGTGAAGATGCTCCTGAGATTCATTGACGCGCCCCTGACGACCCACCCCACTTTTTAGCCCGCTGCCGCTGGGCGTTGACACAGCGCGCGCGACCGCAGCGGTTCAAGGAGGACGAGATGCACACTTCAGACATCCATGATTATGACGTGATCATCGTGGGCGCCGGTCCCGCTGGACTTCAGGCGGCCATCCATGCGGCGCGCAGGAAGGTGTCGGTCCTGGTACTGGGAAAGGTGTCCAAAAGCAGTCTGTTCAAGGCCCATGTGGAGAACATGTGCTGCTTGTTCAATGCTTCCGGAAAGGAGATGTTGGAGACGGGCCGACGGCAGGCCGAGAACTTCGGCAGTCGCTTTTTAGCGGCCGATATTCTCAAAATTGCAGCAGACCATGACCGCTTCGCGCTCCTTACGGAAACCGACATGAAGCTGCGCTGCAAGGCGCTGATTCTGGCGACCGGCACGGCCCGCAACAAGCTGCGCGTCAAGGGCGAGAAGGAGCTGGTCGGCAAGGGGGTCAGCTATTGCGTGGATTGCGACGGCAATTTCTACCGGGGCGAGGCCGTAGCCGTCGTTGGTGATGAGAGCGCGGCCGCCGACGGGGCCCTGACCCTGGCCGAGATCGCGGGAGAGGTTCACCTCATCTGCGATGATCTGAAGCTGCCTGAGAACTTGCTCGCCAAGCTAGAGAATAGCAATGTGGTGGTTCACCGGGGGGCCAAGGTTCAAGCGATCACCGGTGAGGAGCAGGTGTCCGCCCTGGTGCTCGAGGATGGCGCGACCATTACCACCGCGGGCGTCTTTATCGAGCAGGGTGCCAAGGGGCTCATGGAACTGGCCACCACGCTGGGGGTGGCCCTGGATGACAACATGCGCTACATCCGAACCGACAAGGGCCAGCGCACCAACATACCGGGTATCTTCGCCGCCGGGGATATCTGCGGGCCGCCCTGGCAGGTGGCCAAGGCGGTTGGCGAGGGCTGCGTGGCGGGTCTCAATGCCGCCGATTACGCCAAAAAGCGGTGATCCGCCCTTCGGCGACAGCCGCTATCTTCTTCTCGGTCCTGGGCGGGATTTGCCGGCCGGGACCCCCATCAACATCGGGACGCATTCCGGCACTGCGCCACGCGGTGCCCAGGAGGTGATGATGAACGATCCCTTTGTCGCGCTGAAGGGCAAGGCCTTTGACCTGAAAGCACATGTTGCCTATGCAGACGATGCCGTGGTGAGCAAGACTTTGCTGAAAAAGGAGATCGGCAGCCTGACGCTGTTCGCTTTCGATCAGGGCCAGGGGCTCAGCGAGCATACGGCCCCCTTCGACGCCGTGGTCCATATTCTCGACGGTGAGGCGGAGATCACCATCGGCGGGGAAACCCAGACCGTCGGCGCCGGCCAGATGGTGATCATGCCGGCCAATGTGCCCCACGCGCTACAGGCCCGTGTCCGATTCAAAATGCTGCTGGTCATGATCCGCGGGGATTAACCCCTTCGCACCGGCCCGGCGGTCCCATATCGAGAAGGCGACGCCGGCCCCCCTGAGACGGGTCCCTGCCCGCCGCGTCGATCAGGAAAGCGGATTGGCGGCGCTCCATGCGTTATCGAGTTCCGCCATGTCGATCTGGCGGTCCCGCTGCATCAGTTCGACCAGATTGGCGTTGTGCTGCCGGTAGCTGGAGATGTACCGCTCCTCATCCTGCCGGTAGATATCATAGAGTTCCGGCATGGTTTCCTTGTCCTTTTTGCGAAACAACCGCCGGATCTTATAGGCGTCGTAGGGATCGAAACCCAGCAGTTGGAGAGCGTCCTGGCCCAGGGTCAAAGCGGTGCCGAAGGTTTCCCGGCGGATGGTGGTGACGCCCAGATCCATGAACTCGAAGGTCGCCCGGCGATCCACGGCATTTACCGCGATCTTGAGGTGTGGGTAGTGCTTCTGGACCAGTTTGACCAGCGCCATCGACTTGGCATGATCGCCGAGGGTGATGACGATTACTTCCGCTTCGGCGGCGCCGGCGGATTCGAGCAAGTCGAGGCGCGTGACGTCGCCGTAGTAGACGTCGAAGCCGAAGCGCCGCAACACGGCCACATTGGTCTCGTCGTGATCGAGAATGATCGGTTTGATGCCGGCCGATATCAAGAGACGTCCGAGATCGGTTCCCAACCGGCCAAATCCTGCCAAAATGACCGAACGGCCCAGATCTGGTTCGGCGATGACGTCCGCCGGGCGCTGCGGATGCCCTGCCTGCAATCGCGGTGCAAGGATACGCTCGTGCAGCAGGAAGAGCAGCGGTGTCAGAAACATGGTGATGGCGACGACGGAGATAAGGGGCTCCGTCACCGACAGTGGCAGGACCCCGTTGTATTTGGCGAATTGGAAGAGCACGAAGGCGAATTCTCCCCCTTGCGCCAGGGCAAGGGTAAAGAGGAGGCGCTCCTTGGCCGGCATCTTGAACAGGGTGGCGACGAGAAAGAGGACCAGCGCTTTGACGGCGATCAGGCCTGCCACCAGGCCGCCGATCATCCAAATCTGAGCGCCGATCTGGGTGAAGTTCAAGCTGGCGCCGATGGAGATGAAGAAGATGCCCAGCAGCAGCCCCTTGAACGGTTCGATATCACTCTCAAGTTCGTGGCGATACTCGCTGTCCGCCAGAACGACGCCGGCGATGAAGGTGCCCAGGGCGGGCGATAGCCCCACGGCCGTCATCAGCAGGGAGATGCCGATGACAAGGGCCAGTGCGGCCGCCACGAAAACCTCCCGCACGTGGGTGGCCGCGATGGTGCGGAAGATGGGGCGGCTGCCGTATTTGCCGAGTACGAAGATGAATCCAATGGAGAGCAGAATGACGGCAATGCGCATGGGGGTGGGAAGGGTGGTGATGTCGAACAATCCGCTCTCGTGGTGGGCACCGCCGGACGGCACCGTCGCGGCCAGCAAGGGCAGGATCGCCAGGATAGGGATCACGGCCAGATCTTGGAAGAGCAGCACGGAGAAGATCGATTGACCTGGCGACGTGTTCATCTGACCCTTCTCGCGCAGGGTCGACAAGACGATGGCTGTAGAGGAGAGGGCCAGAATGAGACCGATGGCCACGCTCTCGCGCCAGCTCAGGAAAGCAGCGGCGACCATGCTGATGGCGGCACAGCTCATTAACACTTGGCCGCCGCCCATCCCCACGATCGGTGTTCGCATCTGCCAGAGCAGGGACGGCTTGAGTTCCAAACCGACCAAGAAGAGCATCATGACCACACCGAACTCGGTGAAGTGCATGATGGTGTCGATATCGCCGATGAGCGATAGGCCAAACGGACCGATGACGACCCCGGCGAGGAGATAGCCCAGCACAGAGCCCAACTTGCACTTGCGGGCCAACGGAACGGCAATGACGGCCGCCACCAGGAAAATGAAGAGTTTGAGCAGATAAGCTTCCATGGCTACACCTCGCTGATAAGGGTGTCCAGGTTCTGGTTCAGCAGGTCGCACTGCCGTGCCCGATCCAGGTTCAGGCGGTTGTCCCGCAGGGCGACGAGGGTGCGTCGATACGCCTCGGCATAGCGCCGCCGCGCGGTATCCGGCAGCCCCTGATGGATGCCGAGTACGGCGAACGGTGGCAGCCACACCATTCCGCAGAGGTTGGCCGTGGCCTGATAGGGCGTGGTCAGCTCCCGGATGGTGAACTGGTTCAACCCCTCGGCGCGGTAGTTTTCGATGCCGCCGCCGGCGGTGAGGGCTTGAAAGGTCAGCTTCCCGTTCAGCGCGTGCCCGGAGGCGCCATAGGCCCATCCATGTTCGAGCACCAGGTCGAACCACTCCTTGATGATGGCCGGCGTTGAATACCAGTAAAACGGGTGCTGGAAGATGATGACGTCGTGCCCTTCACAGAGGTCCTGCTCGCGGGACACCTCTATGAGAAAGTCTGGGTAAGCGGCGTAGAGATCATGGAAGGTGACGCCCTTCAGTGACTCCACCGCCGCCCGCATGGCGGTGTTCATGGTGGAGCGCTTGAAGGCGGGATGGCCAAACAGGATCAAAATCTTGTTCATGGTGTTTTCCGCGTGGCGTTGGGATGGCTGCCGAAACCACTTGCTTTGGATTGCGATCGGTGCCGCTGACGCCGCCCGGATCGCTGTCGATGGGGCCAGGCCGACAGCGTCGGCTCTCGAATCACAACTGACCACTAAAGTGTATCCGCATTCTGCGGCATGCAAGCGCGGCCGCTCTGCGGGGACGCCAGCACGCTGATGCCCTGCGGTCTCTGAGAGCGCCGGCAGCTTCGATTCCGACGGTGCCTTGGCGGCCGTCTTCGCAGAGCCTGCACCGCTGCCGGCGGCCACCCGCCGCCAGGGACGGCAGGCAATTCTGCCCAAATGCACAATATGGTTTGACACCCCTGGGCCAATTCGTTATATCACCAAATAACGATATATTGAGAGGTTGCCGATGCGAGAATTCATCCAGGTCATGAAAGCCCTTTCAGACCCAACGCGCGTCAAGATGTTGAAGCTGCTGGAGAAGCGCACCTTCTGTGTCTGCGAGCTGCAAGCGGCACTCGGCATCGCCCAGTCCACTACCAGCAAGCATTTGAAGCTGTTGGAGGCGGCCGGACTGGTGACCTCGCGTAAAGAGGGCCTGTGGGTCAATTACGTGCGCGCCGACGGGCGTCAGAGCCCATACGCCGCCGCCTTGCTGGGCAACCTGCGGCACTGGCTGAACGACACCTCGGAGATCTGCGAGCTGGTCGCCGAGATCGACCGGATTGATCGCTATGAAATCCTCCAAAAATCTTAGTCGCACCCGTGTTTGGCAATGTCCATATATCCGAATCTGGCGATATGATCGGCCAAATTATGGGCGGCCTATTTCGCCAGCTGTTGGCGTCATGATTCGCCATTTTTTGCGGCCTAATCAGCCGAACGGCGGCCTAATTAGCCGAACGGCGGCGCCGCCCGCACGGTAAACGGCGGCCCCCTCAGGAGTACGTGGCCATGAGTGAGTCCCTATCGATACCCCATCCGAACGACACGCTGCGATCCTCCGATGTATCGTTGGAAGCCGCGCCACCCAGCCAGATCGACTGGCGCATCCTCTGGAAACCGATGGCGCTGATTGTGGGTGGTTTCCTGGTCTGCTTCTTCCTCCCCATGGAGAGCGACCGCTTTGGCCACGCGGTGCTGGAATCGCTGGCCCTGGCGAAATGGTACGCCCAGGAGCATGTCCTGCTATGCCTGATTCCGGCGTTCTTCATCGCCGGCGCGGTAGCGGTCTTTGTCTCTCAGGGCGCCGTGATGAAATACCTGGGGGCGGGCGCCAACAAGGTGCTCTCCTACGGCGTCGCCAGCGTGTCGGGCACCATATTGGCCGTTTGCTCCTGCACCGTGCTGCCCCTCTTCGCCGGCATCTGGAAGCGCGGCGCGGGGTTGGGACCGGCGATTGCCTTTCTCTACTCCGGACCGGCCATCAATGTGCTGGCCATCGTCCTCACCGCCCGCATTCTCGGGCCGGAACTCGGCGCCGCGCGGGCCATTGGCGCCGTCTGCTTCAGCATCCTCATCGGCCTGATCATGCAGGTGCTGTTTCGCGAAGAAGACGCCGCCAAAATGGCCGGTGCCATTCACATGCCCGAGCCGACGGTAGACCGGCCGCTGTGGCAGACCGTCCTCCTCTTCGGCGCCATGATTGGGTTGCTCGTGTCCGCCACATGGGGCCGGCCGGGCCAGCCGGAGACGCTGTGGGCCCGTATTTTCCAGATCAAATGGCTCCTGGCCGGTGGTTTCGCCATCGCCCTGGGCGGAATGATGGTCCGCTGGATGGGCGTCCGCCTGATCAAGCTGCTGTCGGCGGGGTGTCTCGTGCTGGCCCTGGCCCTTGGGTGGCCCGATCAACCATTGATCGCCTTTTCCGCCGGACTGGTGGCCTTCGTCCTGCTGTTGACCTCCACCCGCGGCGAGACCGAATCCTGGTTCATGGCCGCCTGGGAGGTCGCCCGACAGATGCTGCCGCTGCTGCTGGCCGGGGTGCTGGTGGCCGGTTTATTGCTGGGCCGGCCCGGTTCGGAAGGCCTCATCCCCTCCCGCTGGATCAGCGCCCTGGTGGGCGGCAACTCCGTTTGGGCCAATCTCTGCGCATCCCTCATCGGCGCCTTCATGTACTTTGCCACCCTCACCGAGGTACCCATTCTCCTGGGTCTGATCGGCGCCGGCATGGGCAAGGGACCGGCGTTGGCCCTGCTGCTGGCCGGTCCCGCGCTGAGTCTGCCCAATATGCTGGTGATCCGCAGTGTTCTCGGCACCCGTAAGACCGTCGCTTTCGTCACCCTCGTGGTCATCATGGCGACCATCAGCGGCCTTATTTTCGGTGCATACGGTTAACCGCGGACGGTGGTCCGCATGGCTAGGTGAACGACAGATCATATGGAGGAGCATTCGATGGAGATAAAAGTATTGGGGCCGGGCTGTCCCAAATGCCATCAAACGGAGCAGATCGTTAGGGCGGCGGTGGCCGTCAGCGGGGTGGCGGCATCCGTCGAAAAGGTCACCGATGCGATGGAGATCGCCGGTTACGGCGTGTTTGGCACGCCGGCGGTCGTGGTGGATGGAGCGGTGAAGTCGGTGGGCAAGATTCCCAGTCAGGATGAGGTGCTGAGCTGGCTACAGTGAATCCATATGGCGGCCCCCTGATCCCGGCGTTTGCCGAGGGGCTCGGGGCCGCTTGCAACCGGCCCATTGATGGCCGCGGAGAAAGGAGGGGGGATGCTGCTCGACGCCTATCGCCTGGAGATCTTCAATTCCGAGTGCAATCCCGGCGCCATGAGCGTCCATTGCAAGGCCATCCTCGAACAGGATATCGCGCCGGTGCTGCCCTATCTCAACGCCAGCCTGGGTGGTTTCGAGTACGTACGGGAGCCGCCCTCGGTCACCTTCCGATCCCAGGGAAAGCTGATCACCGTCCATCGGGACAAGATCATGATCAATGCCCTGCGGGATGGGGCGGAGGCCCGCAAAATCGTCGAATGGCTCAAGCGTGAGATCAACACCACCTGGGAGCAGCGGGCCAGCCTGACACCGTCCTACGAGGGGCTGCCGCGTCCCAGCGTGATGACGATTCTCAAGGCGCTTCCGAAAACCAACTGCCGGCGCTGCGGTGAAGCCACCTGTATGGTGTTTGCGGTCCGGATGGCGGAGGGGGTCAAGAGCGTCTCGGATTGTCCGCCCCTTGTCGGTCCTGCGCAGCAGCGGCTGGCCGAATATATGGATGGTTTTCATTTTGACATGTAACGACGGTTGCCCAAGATGCCCAATGAAGTGAGGTCCCCAACCGGTCCACACCGACCACCGCCCGCTGACGCAGAGGCCCGCTTGCGGCGCATCGTCGACGCCTGTGCCGACTGTGACACCTGCCGCTATCTCATGGACGAGAGCTGCCTGCTCTTTCCAAGATTGTACCAGGGTTGGGATGCGCAGTGCGAGGCCCGCCGACCGATCACCCGCCAAGCGCTCTTTGAATTGGCCGACAGTTGCACCCTTTGCGGGCTGTGCCCCTGCTTCAACATCCGCAACGACGTCGTCAAAGCCAAGGCCGAGCGGGTGGCGGCCCTGGGGATGCCCATGGGGGTGCGCCTCCTCGCCGACGTTCAGCGCTTTGCGCGACTGGGCGGGTCGGCACCGCGCCTCGTCAACCGGCTGCTGGCAATCCCGGCCCTAAACCGCGTCCTGAAGAAACTTCTGGACATTCACCCGCAGCGCGAACTGCCGCCCCTGGCGGCCCAATCCTTCTTTGACTGGGCGCGCCGTAAGGGGCTGCAGCGTCATCCGCACGGAGAGCGCAAGGTGGCCTACTTTGCGGGCTGCACCGCCGGCTATCTCTTCCCCGAGGTCGCCCGGGCGGCCGTGGCGGTGCTGAACCGCAACGGCGTGGCGGTGCACGTGCCCGACCAGCAGTGTTGCGGAATGCCCACATTGCTGGAGGGGGACAGGGCCACCACGCTCAAGCGGGCCCGCTTCAATCTCGCCACCCTGGGCGCCCTGGCAGAAGCGGACTACGATATCGTCTGCTCCTGCCCGACCTGCGGATATCTGCTCAAAGTACTCCTCAAGGAGAACGCCTGCTACTCGGCGGCATACCAGGAATCGGTTCAGGCCGGTGCGGATGAACTCTTGGTACCCGATACGGCCGCCGCTGGGGGTGCCACTGCCGGCGGGGATGGCGAGCGCTTCATCCGGGTCAAGAAGTCGCTCTACGCCGCCATCTTGTGCGACGATGGACTGTTTGCGGGCCTGGACCCGCTGGGCCGGATCGCCCTCTCGGCACGGGTGTACGACCTGGGGGAGTATCTTGCCGCCTTGAAGGCGCAAGGGCGCTTCGATGGGGCGCTCGGCGGCGTCAACGGCCACATGGTCTATTATGCGCCCTGCCACCAGCGGGAACAGGCCATGGGCAGCCCCTACCTGAATCTGTTGAAGGCGATTCCCGATCTGGCGTTTCAGTCCGTCGGCGGCCCCATGGATTGCTGCGGGATGGGGGGCAGCCTGGGCTACAAACGGCAGTTTCACGCCGACGCATTGCGACTTGGTCGCCCGTTGATGCAGAAGATAGCGGCGGCCGCACCCGCAGCCATAGTGACCGACTGTCTGAGCTGCCGGCTTCAGTTCCGGCACCGCTTGCCCTATGCGGTGTGGCACCCCCTGGAACTGCTTCAGCGTGCCTATGGGCACGGCTAGCCAACTGGCCGGGGCGCCCTCGGGTGCCGCGATGCATCCGGCTTAAACACTGCGGGGCCCGCACACGTGCGGCCATCGCCAGTTACTTCGCACCCCCTAAGGCGGGCCCCATTGAAGGCAGCCCCACCAGGGGGCATACCTGCGCCACCGCCTGCAAGCGGTCGCAGGCAGGGCGGCTGAACCGCGGTATCCATCTCAACGGCGCGGTGAACTGCACAAAGGGGGCCTATGAATTCACTGAATATCGCCGTCATCCCGGGAGACGGCATCGGCAAGGAGGTCGTTCCGGAAGGCATTCGCGTCCTGGAAGCCGCCGGCCGCCAACACGAGGTGACCTTCCGGTGGACCACCTTCGACTGGTCTTGCGAGACCTACGCGAAGACGGGCCGGATGATGCCGGCGGATGGTCTCGCGCAGTTGCAGCCCTTCGATGCCATCTACCTGGGCGCCGTCGGATTTCCCAGCGTCCCCGATCACATCTCGCTCTGGGGATTATTGATCCCCATCCGGCGGCAGTTCGACCAATACGTCAATCTGCGTCCGGTGCGACTGTTTGCCGGCGTCCCCTGTCCCCTGGCCAACAAGCGGGCGGGTGAGATCGACTTCTATGTGGTGCGGGAGAACGTGGAGGGGGAGTACTCCATGGTGGGCGGCATTCAGTACGAGGGGAGCGAAAACGAGGTTGTCTCCCAGCTCAGCATTTTCACCCGTCGCGGCACAGACCGGATCCTAAAATACGCCTTTGAATTGGCCCGTAGCCGGCCGGCCAGGCACCTCACCTCGGCCACCAAATCCAACGGCATCTATCATGCCATGCCTTACTGGGACAGTCGCGTGGCGGCGATGGCGGCGGCCTATCCAGAGGTGAGCGTGGATCAGTATCACATCGACATCCTGACAGCCCACTTCGTGCGGATGCCGGAGTATTTCGATGTGGTGGTCGGTTCCAATCTCTTCGGCGATATCCTCTCCGATCTGGGGCCGGCCTGCACCGGTACCATCGCCATCGCCCCTTCCGCCAACATCAACCCGGACCGCCGCTATCCCTCCATGTTCGAACCGGTACACGGCTCGGCCCCCGACATTGCCGGCCGGGGAATCGCCAACCCGCTCGGCACGATCTGGGCCGGGGCCATGATGATGCAGCACCTGGGTCACCCCCCCGTGCACGATGCCATCGTGGCGGCCATGGAGAGTGTCTTGCGGGAAGGCGGCTGCCTGACCCGCGACATGGGCGGAAGCGCCACCACCCGGGAGCTGGGTCAGGCCGTGGTAGCGGCCCTCAGCTGAGGCGCAGCACGGCAGCGGGGGCGGCCGCAACGGTTTCCCCTGGTCGGACCGCAGCCATGCCCCGCTTGCCTGCCAGCCCGGATCCTTTGGGACGTTCGTGGGCAGCTCCTGCGCGGCACCTAGTCGACGGTCACATCCACATTGAGGTCATCGCCGATCTGGCTCAACCCCTCCGCCATTTCCGATACCGCCAGGGTCTTGGGGATCTCCACCTGAATGGTCATGGTGTAAAGGTCGGCGCCGCTTTGCGGTGATTTGCGCACTTCCGAGTTGAGATGGCTGATGTTGACCATGTTGTCGGCCAGAAAGCGGCTGATCTTGTAGACGATGCCGGCTTGATCCTGTCCCTCCACGTGGATGGTGCGCCGCTCAACGTCGGCTTTCGGCGCCTGTTCGACCACCTCGATCGGGCGGATAAAGGCCGTGATGCCCTTGTCCCGCTCCAGTCGACGGCATTCAGCGGTCAGTCGTTCCTCCAGATCGGTCGTGTCGCCGTTGGACAGGGAGGAGAAGAGGAGGAGGATGGCGAATTCCCCGGAGAGGTTGGTCATGGCGGAATTCTCCAGGTTGCAGCCGTTCTCGTATATCAGTTGCGAAATACTGGCGACGATGCCGGGGCGATCCTCGCTGAAGGCGGTTAGTAAATACTTTCTGGCCATGATGCTCCTCCGTGGGGGTTGGGGGTGGTTGGGTCCAGGGCGGTCCATGGTCCACCGCCGTCGGACGAGCGCTATCTCGTCCAATGGGTTGCCCCATTCCCCTATCAGAAAGTCCGCCGGGTGCCAAGCCGCTGGCGGGACCGCCGGGGATTCGCAGGCGGCCGTCCGCTTCTGGGAAGCGGACGGCCGCACCAAGTGGGCTACTCCAGTGGGATCACCGTCATCACCTCGAGCACCTGGGACTCCTCCACATCGGTGATGGTACCGGTGACCTTGATCCGTTTACCCATCATTCCCGTAAGATCCTGACCGGCAACCAGATAGGTGTCCGTGTCGGTCACCAAGGCGATCCCCTTTTCAGTTTCCATCACGATTCCGGAAAGTTCGGCGGGACCCTCTTGGGTCTCCGTTACGGCCTGTTGGATGGGTTGCTGCTGCGGTTGTGATGCTTCCTGGGGCTGGTTCACCTCTCCGACGGTGCGGTTTTGCTCGGAGCACGCCATGGCGAATACGGCGACCAGCGACAATACGGCCAACATCTTCATGTACTTCATGAGAATCTCCTCTCCTCAAAGTTGAACAGGTTGGTGCAGCGGCGCGGCGGCGCCGGCGCGGGTTGTCGATCCTTCGGTATGGGGTGGGAATGACACGGCGGCGGTGGAGAGCGAAGGGACGTACGGATCAGCTACCCGTAGGACCGGGGCGTTGATGCCCTGCGGGAACCACTACAGCAATTTGGATACCACAATTGTGAGCGGTTGAAAGCACCTAAAACCGCGCCTGCGCGGGAGGACGCTTACGGTGCGAGTGCCAAATTTGCACACCTTGCGGTCGCAGGACGCCAGCGGGGGGAAAAAATGGTAACCGCTCAGGTCGAACCGGCGGCGGCGCGGCGCAGGTGCTCGGCCTGCAGCCGCCCCTCGATATACATGGCCAGAGCGCTCACGGCCCGGTCGGACGATCGAAACACGGCGACCCCCCGCTGCATCAGGGCGTCCACCAGGGGATCGTAAAGCCGGCCGCCGTCAACGACGCCCACAATGGGCTTGTCCAGTTCGGCCGCCAGCTTGGGCAACTCGACGGCAATGCTGCCGGGAGTTTTGAAGTCGTAGCGGGCGAGCTCACACGCTTCCAGGGTCCGCATGGCCGGTGAAAGGGGATCCAGGCCGACCACCACCGCGTCCACGTTCGCATCTTCGAGCAGATAGCGGGTCGTCAGCAGATGGGCCTCGTCGTCCGCAGCGGGATTTATATCGAGCGGATTTTGGACCGTCACCAGCTGGGCCAGCCCCTTCTGCGCCAGCAGCTTTTCGATCTTTGCGACCGGTGCCGCTGAAAAGACCGCCATCTGCATGCAGTAGTCGTCCGACTGGATGTTGTCGGCCATTCCCACCGCTTCGAAGCCGGCCCCGCTAAGGACCGCCAATCGGGTGCCGTCCACCCGCTTGTGATGCAGGCGCTGGGAGAGCATGAGAAGATCTTCGAACTGGGAGAAGCTCTGAGCCACCATCCCGCCGGCCTGACGCACACACGACTCGCAGACCATATAATCGCCGGCAAGGGAGGCCGTGTGACCCGAGGTGGCAGACTTCCCCTCCGGCGTCCGTCCGGCCTTGTAGAAGATGAGGTCCTTGCCCGCCACCACGGCCCCTTTAACCGCCTCGCTGAAGGCCAGGCCGTCCAGGTCCTTGAATCCTTCGGCGTACACGGCGATGACGTCGATATCGTCGGCGTCCTGCAGATACCGCATCACATCGCCGAGGGTCAGGTCGTTCTGATTGCCGACGGAGATCATGTACGCCGGGTCGAGTTCGGGGCGTTTGCTGAGGCGCGTGATCATGAAAGCGCCGCTCTGGCTAACAAAGGCCGCCGTGCGCTTGTGCGATCCGCGCCGACGGGGCAGTTTTGCATCCGGTACAAACAAGGTGTCGTAACGGCCGGGGTGCGAGATGACGCCCAAGCTATTGGCGCCCAGGAAAACCGGACCGCCGTCCGCGCGGCCGTGGGCGGCATCGATGGTCGCCTTCACCGCGGTGGCCCGATCCTGGCTCGCATCGGTTTCGCCCATCCCACCGGGGATCAGCAGGACGGCCTGAGCGGCGTCATGGGCGATGACCTGGTCGATCAGATCGGGCACCTTCTCCGCGGCGATGGCCACCACGAGGAGATCCAACTTGCCATCCAGGGCCCCGATCTCCGGAATGCAGGCGATCCCTTCGAAACGGTCCTGACCCGGGCGGATGATGCGCACCTGATCCGCCGGGAATCCATTGGCCAGGATGTTGCCGAGGATGATGCGGCCGAAGTTGACCCGGGTGGTGGAGACGCCCACAATGCCAATGGTGTCGGGGTGCAGCAGGTGGTGAATCTTCTCGAAGGGGCGGGGGACCGGCAGCGCCGCCGGTTTGGAGAAGCGGCACATGCCGTCCAGGGGCACCATGAGATAGTCGGTGAAGGCGAAGGGATTGATCTCCAGCTCATCGATCACAAAGCGGGCATCGGGATTGGCCGGCGAGTAGGTGTTGGCCATCGCGATGAGGGAGGCGAAGCACTCGATCAACTGCTCGTCGGTGACGATTCGTCGCTGCCCGCGGGTCAATCCGGCCAACTTACGATAACTGATGGTCTGGCGAAAGAGGGCGAAGAAAGCCTCCCCGTCAATCATGGCGGTGGGGGCCGCCACGATGGCCTGCCCCTTGCGGAAGCGCTCGGCGTAGAGCTCCGTGTCGGTCCCCCCGAGACCGGCGCTGATGATCATCCCAAATTCGCGGCTGTTGCGGATGCCGACGATCATTTCGTTGCCGAAGGCCTCTGAATCGGGCGGCATGAATTCCACCAGCAGCACGCCACGGATGTCGGCCCGGACGGCGTCGAGGAGCGCTTCCCCCCGCAGCCCCTGATAGGCCTCGGCGGCGTGCTGGGGATGGCGTTCGACAAGGGCGGTGTAGGCCTCGGGCACCTCGTATAGCATTCGTCGCCAGGCGGACCGGATCTTCTCCGGCCGATTGGCCACCACTCTGACGCCGCCCACCTCGGTCTTGTGGACGATGGTGGGGGAGACAATTTTGAGGACCACCCGATCCCCCGGCATGGCGGCCAGCACATCTTCCGAAGGCCGCGCTCCCGGCGTCAGCAGGTGGGTTCGGGGCGGTGTCTCGGCCCCGGATGATTTGAGCAGGGCGTACGTCTCGTATTCGTAGAGAAAATCGCGCCCTTCCCGGGCCGCCTGGGTGAACAGACCGGTGATGGCAGCATAATCGATGCGCAGACGTTCGCTCGCGCTGGGGGAAGTTGTGGGAACGGTCATGGCGATCTTCCCATGGTTGGGGTGAACGGAAGCGGTGGCGGCGGTCGGTTGTCCCGCGGGCCGCTATCAGCAGATACAATATCCTCTGGTTGCAGGTCAAACCGTGCCTCGAACGGGTCGCCGGGCAGCGGTGCGATCCATGGCAGCGCGACCGGCGGGCGCCAAGCCGTTCCCCTGCGCCATGAAGCCAGATTCGATCGCGGCGGTGCGGCACTTGCCTTTGCCGACCGGCTGAATTAGTCTGTGGTGGGCGGGTACCTAGCCGACCTTGCGTGAGAAGAGAAGGGATTGGCCGCGGAGCGTGAGGTTCTCTTCGCTGGTGCCCTGGTGGCCGAGGATGCCATCGCCTTGGCAAAGATCCATGCGGCGGTGTCCATCATAAACCATCCAAGAAGTAAAGGAGGGCAGCTATGGCCGTAAAGAAAATTTTGATGCTGGTGGGCGATTATGTGGAAGATTATGAAGCGATGGTGCCGTTTCAAATCCTCAGCATGGTCGGACATACGGTGCACGCCGTCTGTCCCGGCAAGAAGGCGGGGGAGAGTGTCCGAACGGCGGTCCACGATTTCGAGGGCGATCAGACATACAGCGAGAAGCCGGGGCACAATTTCGCCCTCAACGCCGGCTTCGACGAGGTGGATCCTGCCGACTACGATGCCTTGGTGATCCCAGGCGGCAGGGCACCGGAGTATATCCGTCTGGATGAGAAGGTGTTGACCATCGTCCGCAGTTTCGACGCCGCCCAGAAACCGATCGCCTCCATCTGCCACGGTCAGCAGGTACTGGTGGCCGCGGGAATTCTCGAGGGGCGGCTGTGCACCGCTTATCCGGCCGTCAAGCCAGATGTGGAACGGGCCGGTGCCAGGTGGGGAGAGGTGAACGAAAGCGCGTCCAACGCCTACGTCGACGGCCATCTCGTTACCGCCGCGGCGTGGCCGGGACACCCCGAATGGATGCGCAAGTTTCTGGAGGTGCTGGGCAGCCGCATCGAACCCTGAGATCGCCCACCGCGGTCAACCAACCGAAGAGCCGATTCCAGCCGGGGTCGGCTTTTTCAGTTTCGGCGGCATTCGGTCTTTTCTTTGCCCCAGAAAGACGATATCTGTCCGTCATCAGCTGCGGTTCATCGCACCTCCGTTGACCGGATTTACCTGAAAGTTGCCCATGCCTGCCCATCGACTGCGCGCTTACGGCTATCTCATCGCCGCCATCTGCTTCAGCATTCAGGCCATCGGAATCGGTGTCTATATCGCCTTCGGGGTGTTCTTCAACCCCCTGATGGCGGAGTTCGGCTGGTCGCGGGCGGCCATCTCAGGCGCATCGAGTTTGGCCTTTTTCGTCATGGGTCTCTTCGGCGTGGTCATTGGCCGCTTGAACGACCGCATCGGCCCACGCCTGCTCATGACGGTTACCGCGCTCTTCCTGGGGCTCGGCTGCGTGCTCATGGCGCGCCTCTCCGCACTGTGGGAGCTCTACCTCTTCTACGGGTTGATCTTTGGCATTGGGCTCAGCTCCATCGATGTTATCGCCCTGTCGACGATTGCCCGCTGGTTTGCCCAGCGGCGCGGATTCATGACCGGCATCGTCAAGGTCGGCACCGGCGCCGGCCAATTTGCCGTCCCGCTGCTGGCCAGCGTATTGATCCTCACCTACGGTTGGCGTTGGGGATTCGCCATCATCGGCGTCGCCGGCGGAGTGATCCTGATGCTCATGGCCCAATTGCTGCGGCGGGATCCCAGCGCCATGGCACCGGCCGCCACCCAAACCCATGGACCGGTGCAAGTACCTTCGATGGACGCGTCCGGCGTTCCATTCGCTACGGCCCTCAAAACGATTCAGCTGTGGACCATCTGTCTGATCAATCTCTTCCTGGTGTTCTGCCTGATGATCGTCATGCTGCACATCGTTCCCCATGCCCGTGACCTGGGCTTCTCTCCCATGGCCGCCGCCGGCGTGCTCTCCACCATCGGGGCGGTGAGCATGCTGGGCCGTTTTCTGGCCGGTATGGCCATCGATCGTCGGGGCAGCAAAGCGGTGATGTTCACCTGCTTCCTCCTCCTCATGGTGGGGCTAATCTGGCTGCAAGTGGCCCACCGGCTCTGGATGCTCTACCTGTTCGCCACCATCTACGGGCTGGCCCACGGTGGTTTTTTTACCGCCATCTCACCCCTGGTGGCCGAATGGTTCGGGATCGGCTCCCACGGTGCCCTCTTCGGCATCGTTGTCTGTTTCGGTACCACCGGCGGTGCGGTGGGGCCCCTCATGGCCGGGCGGCTGTTCGATCTCAACGGCAGCTACAGTGCCACCTTCTGGATCATCACCGTCATGGCCCTGGCCGCTTGGGGGCTGCTGCTCGCCCTGCGTCCGTTGCGGGCGACCTGAGCCCCAGCCCCAGCCAACCGCGCCGCCGACCGGCGCATTGCCCCATTGACCCCATTTGACCTATATTATAGGGAAATTCTGGTATCTTGCGGCGCGACCACGGCCAACCAATCCGCCCGCTACTCCAATGAGAGGGAGGCGTACCATGCGCACCGTCATCGAACCGTTTCGGATTAAAACCACCGAACCGATCCGCCTGACCACCCGAGCGGAACGCGCCGTCGCGCTCCAGGAGGCCCACTACAACGTCTTTCTGCTGGACGCTGAAGACTGCTGCATCGATCTGCTGACCGACAGCGGCACCGGCGCCATGTCCACCGCCCAATGGGCGGCCATGATGATGGGGGATGAGAGTTACGCCGGCAGCCGCTCATGGAAACATTTTGAGCAGACGGTCCGTGACATCACGGGATTCGACCACATCCTGCCCACCCACCAAGGGCGGGCGGCGGAGGGGATCCTGTGCGAAACACTGGTCAAACCCGGAGACCTCATCCCCAACAACAGCCACTTTGATACGACGCGGGCCAATATCGAGTATGTCGGGGGGAGGGCGATCAATTTTCTGTGCCCGGAAGGATTGTCAACCCAGGATGAAAGCCCGTTCAAGGGGAACATGGATGTGGCCGCCCTGGAGGCCTGTATCCAACAAAGCGGTGCGGAGAAGATACCCTTTTGCATGCTCACGGTGACCAACAACACCGGCGGCGGGCAGCCGGTTTCCATCGCCAACGTTCGGGCGGTCAAGGCGGTTCTGGCGGCCCACGGGATTCCATTGGTCATCGACGCGTGCCGGTTCGCCGAGAACGCCTTTTTTATTCAGCATCGCGATCCCGACTATGCCGACAAATCGCTGCTGCACATCGCTCGGGAGCTCTTCGCTTTGGCGGACGCCGCCACCATGAGCTGCAAAAAGGACGGTATGGCCAATATCGGCGGTTTCCTCGCCTGCCGCGATGCCGACTGGGCCACCCGCTTTCGCAACCTGCTCATCTTGCGGGAGGGCTTCCCCACCTACGGCGGATTGGCGGGCCGCGACCTGGAGGGGATCGCCGTGGGCCTTCGGGAGGCGTTGGAAGAGTCGTATCAGGTCTATCGCCACGCCACCATCACCTACCTCAGCCGCCACCTGTCCGAAATGGGCATCCCCATCGTGCAACCACCCGGTGGCCACGCCGTCTTTCTGGATGCCAAACGCTTCGCCCGCCATCTCCCGGCCGAGGGATACCCCGGTATCGGCATCGTGAACGCGCTCTACTTGGAAGGCGGTATTCGCGCGGTGGAGCTGGGCAGCGTCATGTTCGCGCGGCGGGATGCAGACGGCAGGGAGCACCCCTCGCCGCTGGAACTGGTACGGCTGGCCATTCCCAGGCGCGTCTATACCCAGAGTCACTTCGACTACCTTATCGAGGTCATCGCGTCGGTCTGGCAGCGGCGCGACCAGCTACCTGCCCATCGCATCACCTGGCAGCCGGACTTTCTGCGCCACTTCACCTGCCACTTCGAGCCGCAGCAGGGCCAACACCTACAATGACCATCGACCGGTGCTGGCTGTCGACGTGACCTGCGGAGAGGGAAGGGTGTAATTGGTATGCGCCGGCATCACCTCACACCATATCTGGTAGGCGCCCTGGCCTGGATGCTGGTGGGCGTGACCGCGGCTCAAGCGGCCAGCGCACCGCCGCCCGCTGCCCCTACTCCCCAGTTGGCCGATCGTCTTCATGATCGCATTTCGCGGGGGGTGCTCAAGGCGGCTGAGACCATCGATGCCTTCTTCTATAACCCCCAGACGGAGATCGAGGAGAACCGCACCACTTTTCGGATCAATCTGGGGCTCTTCGTGGAGCGGGAGGAGCGGGCGCGTCTGTCGTCGGGTACCGGACTCAAGCTGATATTGCCCGGCTTTCAGAATCGCCTGCACCTGGTGATGGCCGGCGATCCGGACGATGACGACAAGGTGTTGGGGGAGGCCATTGACGAGGCCCCAGATCCCCAATTGGCCGTGACCGACGAGGCCGACGGCGTCACGGCGTCGCTGCGCTATTTCGTACTGGACGACATCAAGCGCAATCTAAGCTTCACCGCTGGGGTGCGGATTCGCGATGGAAACCTGGTGGGATTTCCCGAGGCGCGTTACCGACGGCTCTTCGATCTTGGGGATGGTGCGACCGCTTTTCGATTCCAGGAGCGCGTGGTCTGGTTCACCGACGACGGCTGGCGAGAATCCACCCGCATCGATATGGATGTTCTGCTGCGGCCACGCCTGCTCTGGCGCAGTTCCCTGGAGGGCATCTGGGCCGAGGAGGTCAGTGGTTACCGCTACAACCTGATTCAAGCCATTTTCCAGACGCTCAGCCCGCGCGCGGCCCTGCGCTACGAGTGGGTCAACGCCTTCAACGTCTGCACCGAGGATCAACTGGATGAGATCCTCTTCAAAATTCGCTACCGTCAGAGTTTCTGGCGACCCTGGCTCTTTTTTGAAATCGCGCCCCAGCTCACCTTTCCGGAACCCGACGAATTTGTCGCCACTCCCGGTATCCTCTTTCGCCTGGAGGCCATCTTCGGCCACCGCCCCAAGGCCACGGCAGTGCGCTGAAGGCGCTGCCCTTGGCCTAAATCTGGAAGCGCCCCACCAGGGCGTTGAGCTGTTCCGCCATGCGCGAGAGCCCTTCCGTACCGCTGCGGACCTCGCGTGAGCGTCCGGACATGTTGGAGGTGGTGTGGTCCACTTCACCCAAGCTATCGGTCACCTGGGCCACCACTGTGGTGCTCTGAGTGGCCATCGCATTGACCTCCTCAATGCCCTGGGACGCCTGGGCCACGTTACCGGCAATCTCGGACGTCGTCGCCGATTGCTCCTCTACCGCCGAGGCGATGGTGGAAACGATGGCGTTCACCTCGTCGATCACCTGGGTGATCCCTTCGATGTCGCGGATCGTTCCCTGACTCGTGGCCTGGATTCCGTCAATCTGTCCCTTGATCTCGGTGGTGGCCGCTGCGGTCTGTCTGGCCAATTCCTTTATCTCGTTGGCGACCACGGCGAATCCCTTGCCGGCGTCACCGGCGCGGGCGGCCTCGATGGTGGCGTTGAGGGCCAGCAGGTTGGTTTGTTCCGATATCTCCGTAATGGTCTCGGTCACCTTGCCGATGCGCAGGGCGGCGTCGCCCAGTTCGTTGACCCGCTGGGTGCTGTTGCGGACCTGATCCACCGCCTTCTGAGTCACATCGTTGGCATTGGCCGCGTTACGGGCAATATCGCCGATGGTGGCCGTCATCTCCTCGGCCGCGGCGGCGACCGTGCTGAGGTTGACGCTGGACTGCTCCATGGCGCCGGCGATGGCGGTGATGTTGGCCCGCATCTCGTCAGAGGCCTTCGCCACCGTCTGGCTTTGGTCTGACACCACTCGCGCCCCTCTGTCCATCTGGGTGGACAGGTCGGTCAGTTCGCTGGAGCGCGTTGTCAGGTGGCCGGCATTGGCCGCAATGTCGGTCACCAGTTTATGCAGCTTCTCAATGAAGATGTTAAACCACCTGGCCAAATCTCCCATCTCATCCCGATTATTCAGGGAGAGGCGCATGGTCAGGTCTCCCTCGCCCTCGGCGATATCCTTCAGTCCCGCCACGACGATGTTGGCGGCTTTGGCAAAGGCGCCGGCGAAGAGGGTGGCGATGGGCAGGACGATAACCAGGCAGACCAAATAGACCACGCCGAGCAGGCCGATCATCTGGTGGGTATTGCCCGTGACAACGGCTTCCGGTGCCAAGGCTGCCAGCCAGCCCGCCGGTTGGCCGGCACCAGAGAGGGTCAAAGTGGCCTGATAATAACCCGCTTCATCGACCTGAACGCTGGCGAAGAGCGGTGATTGGCCGACCAGTTCGTTGGCAGCGGCGGGCTGGGCCGCTGTGTCCATCTGGAGGTTGCCGTAGGCGGCCATACTGCCGGCCGCCAGAGCGCCATTGGCCAGATAGAGGTTGATTTCGCTGCCGGTCAGCGCGGCCAGCTCCTGGACGAATTCGGCGTCCAGGCGTTGATGGGACACCACCACCCCCACGAGGATATTCTCCATCCCATCGGTCTCCTTATTGTAGCGGCTGCCCATCAGGGGGGTGGTACAGCGGATGTGGAGGGTCTCGTCCTGGTGGCCCATGACGGCGGTGGGCGCGGTGGACAGCGATCCGCTCAATCGTGCGGCGATATCGGTGAGACGCGCCTGGCCCGATTCGGACCACTCCACGTCGGAGAGGGGTTCGTCCGCTCCCGCCTCGGCATCGTAAAAGGTTGTCTGGGCTTTCTCCTTGTCGATATGCAAAAAGCCGGCGCTGACCCGCTGACCGCCAATGTCGCGCACATAGGCCATGAGCTGCCCGTCGACGGCATAGACCGCCGATTGCCAGAGGTCGCCGGCCACCAGCTGCTGCTTGAGGGCACTGGCGATCTCGACATAGGAACCGCGCAGGGTGGACATCCCCATGTTGCTGTATTCGGTCAGGAAGCCGACGCTCGTGTCGATCTTGTTGGCCGTGACCATCTGATAGCTGTCCTTGATGATCTTGGCCTGGCGTTTGACCAGGTCGTCGCGGGCGATATTGAGCGACTTGGTCAGTCCCGCGTTCACGCTCTGGCGGTTCTGCTGGTTGAGGACGAGGTAGACGACGGTGATGGTACTGAGCATGATGAAGATGGCAATGGCGACAACACCGAGGGTCAGCTTGGCTTTCAATCGCATCTGGAACGGCCTTTCACAAAATGGGGACTCACCGCAACCGCAAACCCAAATTCCGGACGGAAGCCCGCCTCGAAAGATGGGCCACCGCTCCCAGATCCGACGCCGCATCAGGGGATTCCCATGATGGGCGCCGCCTTTCGATGGATCGGGTACGCTGGTGCGAGGGGCGGCTTCCCCAATGGGTGGATGATGCCCCCTGTATCGGTCTTGAAGCGCGAAAGTTAAGCCCCAGCACCCGCCCTCTTCCGCAAGGGTCTGCAAGTACGCACATTAATGCAATAAATCGTCTTACAGCTTTCGAAAATGTAATAAAAAATATCTGTGGTGAAGCCATATATCAGTTTAACCTGTTGAAAAGGTGACGTAATTTATTTTTAACGGGGCGTATCCAGGTTGGCAAAGTTCTTGATTAACACCTGGATATGACCACTGATCAATTCCTCTACCAGCAGGAGATTCAGGTGCTCCATGAGATCAGCGCCATCGTCGGACAGGCGCTGCAGCTGCACGAAGCACTGGATACCATCCTCGAGATCCTTTCCAACACGCTCTCCATGGAGCGGGGTACCATCACCCTGCGTGAGCCGGGCGGCGAACTGCTGCAGATTTGCGCCTCTCATGGACTCACCCCCGAGGAGATCGCCAGGGGGACCTATCAACCTGGTGAGGGGATTACGGGCACCATCTTCAGGAGCGGGCAACCCTTCGCCGTGGCGGACATTGGCAAGGAACCCCTCTTTCTCAACCGCACCCGGGCCCGCAATCTCAAGAAGGAGGATCAAGCCTTCGTGGGGGTCCCCATAATGCTGAACGATGCGCCCGTCGGCGTCCTTACCGTCGACCGTCTGTTCGGCAAAGAGGTCTCCTTGACCGAGGACATCCGCTTTTTGAGTATCGTCGCCGCCCTCATCGCACAGTTCGTGCTGCTCAACCGTCGCGTTCGGCAGCGAGAGGCCTCCCTCGTGGCCGAAAACCGTCATTTGCGGGCCGAGATCTCCGAGAAGTACAATCACTTTTTTGCGGTCGGCGTCAGCCCGGCCATGCAGGAGCTGAACCGCATGATCCATCGCGTAGCGCCCTCCAAAGCTTCGGTGCTACTGCTGGGCGAGTCGGGAACCGGCAAAACGCTCACTGCCCGCATCATCCATGAGATGAGCGACCGCTGCCGCCATCCCTTCGTGAAGGTCAACTGCGCCTCCCTGGCGGCCAACCTCATCGAAGCGGAGCTTTTCGGGTATGAAAAGGGCGCCTTCACCGGTGCCAACGAACCCAAGCAGGGTCGACTCGAAGGGGCCCATACGGGCACCATCTTCCTGGACGAAATTGGCGAGCTGCCCCTCGGGGTCCAAAGCAAGCTGCTGCAGTTCATCCAGGAGCGCGAGGTGCAGCGACTGGGCAGCACCCGGGTGCGTCTCGTGGATGCGCGCATCATTGCCGCCACCAATGTCGACTTGAACCAGGCGGTCGAGGAGGGCCGTTTTCGGGCGGACCTATTTTATCGTCTCAATGTCTTCCCGGTGCAGATTCCGCCCCTGCGGCACCGGTTGGCCGACATCCCGCTCCTGGTGGACTACTTCGTCAAACGCATCACGCGCGAATATGGACACCCGTTCTCCTTCTCCCCGGCGGCCCTCGAGGCGCTGACCCGCTACGCATGGCCCGGCAACGTGCGCGAACTGGAGAATGTCATTGAGCGGGTGGCGATTATGGTCGATGGCGCCGTGGTGCAGCCAACGATGCTGCCGCCGCACCTGTTCGCTGCGCCGAGGACGGCACCGACGCGGACCGCAGACCATGACCGGGGCAGCAGCCACCTGACCGAGATCGAGCGCGACACCATCCTCAGCGCACTGGCCCGCAACGGCTGGGTTCAGCACCGGGCGGCCCGCCAAATCGGCCTGACCGCCCGTCAGATGGGCTATCGCGTGAAGAAGTATGGTCTCGAGGAGACGGTTCGCCGCAACCGCAGGCACACCAGCCGTTCCGCCGCATCGTCTATCGACCGTTCGGGCTAGCCCGGCGGCGCCGTTCCCCGGGGTCGGTCACCCGGAGACACTTCCGCGAACATGGTCCTATCCGACTACCCAGGGTTCAGCGGCTACGGGTGAAGGCGGTACGGCGCCCCGTCTGGTATGCCGCGCCCCTTGCCAACCGTCTCGGCGCACCCCATCAGTAGATCGTCCCATGGGTAGAAGACGATCGGATATGGCGCTGCGCACCTGCATCTAACCGCGGCGCATCAGATCCCGCCACTGCTCCCACCGGCTGTCGCCACCATCCAACACTTTGGTAGCCTACACCCCACGATAGTGTCGCTACCGCTGTCGGCGCCTGATTTTCGACGCGGTCCTGCGAGTCAAGAAACGTAAAGCATTTAGAGAGGTTGTCGGGTCAATTTGCTTTTTTCTTCTGATTGGCATGCGCGTTGCTCCTGGAAGAGACAACATCTATGGTCTTCTCGCAACCTCACTTATTCAGAAGTAAAAGAAGGATGAACCCATGAGAAAAGTAGCAATTTACGGCAAGGGCGGCATCGGCAAATCCACCACTACCCAGAATACCGTGGCGGGTTTGGCGGAGATGGGGAAGAAGGTCATGGTGGTCGGCTGCGATCCAAAGGCGGACTCGACCCGTCTGCTCTTGGGGGGACTGGCGCAGCGCACCGTATTGGATACCCTTCGCGAGGAGGGCGAGGACGTGGAGCTGGAGGATGTTCGCAAATCAGGCTTCGGCGGGACGATGTGCACCGAGTCCGGCGGTCCTGAACCGGGTGTCGGCTGCGCCGGCCGGGGCATCATCACCTCCATCAATTTGCTGGAACAGCTCGGCGCATACGCCAACAGCGAAGATCTGGACTATGTCTTCTATGATGTCCTCGGAGACGTGGTCTGCGGCGGGTTCGCCATGCCCATTCGCGAAGGCAAGGCGCAGGAGATCTATATCGTTGTGTCCGGCGAAATGATGGCCATGTACGCGGCCAACAACATCTGCAAGGGAATCGTCAAGTTCGCCGAGGCGGGGGGTGTGCGGCTGGGCGGGCTGATCTGCAACAGCCGCAAGGTGGACAACGAGATGGAGATGATCCAGGCGCTGGCCGACCGGTTGGGCACCCAAATGATCCATTTCGTACCGAGGGACAACATGGTCCAGCGGGCGGAGATCAACCGAAAGACCGTCATCGAATACGACAGCGACCACTCTCAGGCGGATGAATACCGCACCTTGGCCAAGTAGATCGACGCCAATGAGCTGAAGGTCATCCCAACGCCCCTGCCCATCGAAGAGTTAGAAAGCCTCCTGATCGAATACGGTATTGCGGCCTGATACCGGCGGCGCAAAGATCGCACCGGTGCAGGTTCAACGAAGGTACTATCCATCAACAGACGTAAAAGACAAGGAGCTGCAGAATGATAATGATCCGATCCATCGTCCGGCCCGAAAAAGTCGATAACGTATTGTCGGCCCTCATGGAAGCTGGATTTCCGGGCGTGACCAAGATGTCGGTCGTGGGGCGGGGAAAACAGCGCGGCATCAAGATCGGCGAGATCACCTACGACGAAATTCCCAAGGAGATGCTGCTCACCGTGGTCAAGGACGCCGACAAGGAGTTTGCCATCAACACCATCATCAAAGCGGCCCGCACCGGCGACAAGGGTGCCTTCGGCGATGGCAAGATCTTCGTCATCCCAGTTGAGGAAGCTTACACCATCAGCTCCGGTATCCGGGAAATGGCCGATGGAACGACGGAAGAGGTGGCCATATGAAAGAGGTATTCGCCGTTGTGCGCATGAATATGATGAACAAGACCAAACAGGCCTTGGCCGATGCGGGCCTCGGATCCGTTACCGCCAGAAACGCCCTGGGAAGGGGCAAGGGGATCGTCGACCTGCAACTCCTGGAGGGTGCCGAACACGGGTTCGAAGAGGCCATCGCGCAACTCGGCCAGAGCCAGCGGCTCATCCCCAAACGGGCCCTCTTGATGATCGTCAAGGACGACCTCGTCGATAAGGCCGTGCAGACCATTATTGCCGCCAATCAGACGGGCAAATCGGGAGACGGCGTGATCTATGTGTTGCCCTGTCATGATTCGATTCGAATCCGCACCGGGGAGCGGGGAGAGGATACCCTGGACGACGGTTAATGCGAACCGACGCCTTTCCGAAGATGCCACCATTACCATCCGCAGTTACATAGGAGAGACTTCCATGGCCAAGGCCACAAGCAAGCTAGCGACCGAGTCGATCAAACTGGAAAACCACGATCCAGAGAAGATAAAAGCCCGTCTACTGGCGAAGTATCCCCCCAAGGTGGCCCGCAAGCGTGCCAAACAGATCGTCGTCAACAAGGTCGACCGAGACGGCAAGGTTCCGGTGATCAGCTCCAACGTACGCACCGTACCTGGGCTCATCGGCCAGCGCGGCTGCTGTTATGCCGGCTGCAAGGGCGTTGTCCTGGGACCCACCCGTGACATCATCAACATCACCCACGGCCCCATCGGCTGTGGCTATTACAGCTGGCTGACGCGCCGCAACCAGACCGATCCGGATAAAGCCGCGAACGGTCAAGCTTCCGATGGGCACAACTTCATGACCTACTGCTTCTCCACGGACATGCAGGATGAGGAGATTATCTTCGGCGGCGAGAAGAAACTCAAGCAGGCCATTCAGGAGGCCTACGACAACTTCAAGCCCAAGGCGATCGCCGTGTTTTCTACCTGCCCGGTGGGCCTTATCGGCGACGATGTCCACGCCGTTTGCCGTGAAATGAAAGCCAAGCTGGGGATCAATGTTTTCGGTTTCTCCTGTGAGGGGTACAAGGGCGTCAGCCAGAGTGCCGGTCATCACATCGCCAACAACGGCATTTTTACCCATGTGGTCGGTCTGGACGACACCATCACGGCGGGCAAGTACCGCATCAATCTCCTGGGGGAGTATAATATCGGTGGTGACGCGTTCGAGATCGAGCGGCTTTTCGAGCGCTGCGGCATCACGCTGGTCTCCTCCTACAGCGGCAACTCCAGCATCGACGCCTTCGCCAACTCCCACACCGCCGATCTCAACCTTATCATGTGCCACCGATCCATCAACTATGTGGCCGAAATGATGGAGACCAAGTACGGGGTGCCCTGGATAAAGGTCAACTTCATTGGGGCCGCCGCCACCGCCAAATCGCTGCGCAAAATCGCCCAGTACTTCGACGAAGAAGAGCTCACCGCCCAGGTGGAAGCCGTCATTGCCGACGAACTGCCCGCCGTCACCGCCGCCTGTGAGGAGATACGCCCCCGTACCGTGGGCAAACGTGCCATGCTGTTCGTGGGCGGATCCCGGGCCCACCACTACCAGGAGCTGTTTGGCGAGCTGGGCATCAAAACCCTCTCGGCCGGATATGAGTTCGGCCATCGCGACGATTACGAGGGGCGGCGCGTTCTGCCCGATATCAAGGTGGACGCCGATAGCCGCAATATTGAAGAGCTGGAGATCCAACCGGACCCGGAGCGCTTTCACCCGCGCATCGATGAGGCCAAGCGGAAGACCCTCGAGGCCGAAGGGCTGGGCTTCAGCGATTACGAGGGCATGATGCCCGAGATGCCGGACGGCAGCATGGTCATCGACGACCTGAGTCAGTACGAGACCGACGAACTGATCCGCATCTTCAAACCCGACCTCTTCTGCGCCGGCATCAAGGAGAAGTACGCCGTCCAAAAGCACGGTATCCCTCTGAAGCAATTGCACAGTTACGACTACGGCGGCCCCTACGCAGGCTTCAAGGGCGCCATCAACTTCTACAAGGAGATCGACCGAATGGTCAACAGCCGGGTCTGGGAGTATATGCAGGCCCCTTGGGAAGCCTCTCCGGAACTGTCGGCCACCTACGCCTGGGAGTGAGGTGCGACCACCGGCGGTGGCATGTTCCCCACCGCCAGGGCGCTCACAGCGTGGATCGTCAGCCCAACGGTTTCAGCTAAACACAATTGGAGATAGACCCCATGTTACTCAGACACACCCCCACCGAGATCAAAGAACGCAGCGCGTTGACCGTCAACCCGGCCAAGACCTGCCAGCCCATCGGGGCCATGTACGCCGCGCTGGGCGTCCACGGCTGCCTGCCCCACAGCCACGGGTCCCAGGGCTGCTACGCCTACCACCGCAGCGCTTTGACGCGCCATTTTAAGGAGCCGGTGGTGGCGGCCACCAGCGCTTTCACCGAGGGCGCTTCGGTTTTCGGCGGGCAGGCCAACCTGGTCCAGGCCATCGACAATATCTTCACGGTCTACAATCCAGAAGTGATCGCCGTCCACACCACCTGCCTGTCGGAGACGATCGGCGACGACGTGCCGCAGATCGTCGCCAAGGCCAAGGCCGACGGCAAGGTGCCGGAAGGCAAGTACGTTTTCCACGCCAATACACCCAGCTATGTCGGCTCGCATGTCACCGGCTTCGCCAACATGACCAAGGCGATGGTGGAGTATTTCGCCGAGGCCAATGGGCTCAAGTCCAAGACCATCAACCTGATTCCCGGCTACGTGGAGCCGGCCGACATGGCCGAGATCCGGCGCCTCGCGACGGTGATGGGGATCACCACCATCATGTTTCCCGACACGGCCAAAGTGCTCAACGGTCCCCTCACAGGGAAGTACAAAATGTTCCCAGAAGGCGGGGTGACCATCAACGAGCTTCAGAAGTGCGGTAGCAGCGCCGGCACCGTGGCATTGGGCCGCATCGCCTCCATGCCCGCCGCCCGGGCACTGGACGCCAAGTGCAAGGTGCCCTGCCAGATCCTCGATCTGCCCATCGGCCTCACGGCGACCGACGCATTCGTGGATACCCTTCGGCAGACGGCCGGTGTGAGCGTTCCCGACGCCATCAACCTGGAGCGCGGCCAGCTGGTGGACACCATCTCCGATTGGCATCAGTATCTCTACGGCAAACGGGTGGCCATCGTCGGCGATCCAGACCAGGTATTGGCCCTGACCCGTTTCCTGGTAGGCCTGGATATGCGGCCCGTCCACATCATCACCGGCAGCCCGGCCGGGAAGAAATTTGAAAAGTCGCTTCGAGATGCGGTGGCGGGGGTTCCCGACGCGGTCAACATCAGGGTTCCCGGCGACATGCTGCTTTTCCACCAGTGGCTCAAGAACGATCCGGTCGATCTGATCATCGGCAACACCTACGCCAAGTACATTGCCAAGGATGAGGATATCCCCCTGGTCCGCTATGGTTTTCCCATATACGACCGCATGGGCCACAGCTACTTCTCCACCATGGGCTACCGCGGGGCCTTGCGTCTGATGGAAAAAATTCTCGACGCCATCCTGGACCGCAAGGATCGCGACGCGGATGACATCACGATGGAACTGGTGATGTAGCGTGTGCAACCGGTGCGGTGTCGGCGCCTCACAACGGCGCAACAATCCCCTTCGAAAGGAAACCCAACATGTCCGCCATCCCCATCCTCGAGGCCCGCAAGGCCCAGATCCATCAAAAGGGCGCCGAACCCTTTGACATCACCTGCGGCAAACACAGTCTGGCGGGATCGGTAAGTCAGCGGGCCTGCGTATTTTGCGGCTCCCGGGTGGTGCTCTATCCCATTGCCGACGCCCTGCACCTGATTCACGGGCCCATTGGCTGTGCGGCCTACACATGGGACATCCGCGGCGCCCTCAGTTCCGGTCCGCAACTGCATCGCCTCAGCTTTTCCACCGATCTGCGCGAGAAGGATGTCATCTTCGGCGGTGAGAAAAAGCTGGCCGCCGCACTGGACGAACTCATCGATGCCTACCGTCCCAAGGCCGCCTTCGTCTACTCGACCTGTATCGTGGGCATCATCGGGGACGACGTGGCCGCCGTCTGCCGCAAGCTCGCCCAGGACAAAGGAATTCCCGTTCTGCCGGTCCATTCAGAGGGGTTCAAGGGCACCAAGAAAGATGGCTACAAGGCGGCCTGCGACGCCCTTTTCCGTCTGGTGGGAACGGGCAGCACGGAAGGCATATCGCCCCTCAGCATCAACATCCTGGGGGAGTTCAACATCGGCGGGGAAGCCTGGATGATTCGGAAGTATTACGAGGAGATGGGCATCCAGGTGGTCTCCATCATGACCGGAGACGGCCGCGTGGACGATGTGGCCCGCAGCCATGGGGCTTCCCTCAACGTGGTGCAGTGTTCCGGGGCGCTCACCTTCATGGCCGATATGATGAAGGAGACCTATGGCATCCCGTATATCCGCGCTTCCTACTTCGGCATCGACGACATGGCCAAGGCCCTTTACGACGTGGCCGCGCATTTCAGCACCCAGCCGACCGTCATGGAGACAACCCGCCGCATCGTGCGGCGTGAGGTCAGCGCCATCATGCCCGAGCTCTACCGGCTCAAGGGGGATCTCTCTGGCAAGCGGGCGGCGATCTACGTGGGGGGCGCCTTCAAGGCCTTCTCGCTCATCAAGGCCCTGCGCTATCTGGGGATGGCGGTTGTCCTGGTGGGCTCTCAGACGGGTAGCAAAGCGGACTATGCCACGCTTCAGGAGATGTGCAATGCGGGCACTGTCATTCTGGACGACGCCAATCCCCTCGAACTCTCCAAGTACATCATCGAAAAACGGGCCGATCTTTTTATCGGCGGCGTGAAAGAACGGCCCATCGCTTTCAAGATGGGGATCGGCTTTTGCGACCACAATCATGAGCGCAAAATCCCACTGGCCGGATTCGAAGGCATGCTGCACTTCGCCCGCGAGGTGCACGCTTCGGTAACCAGTCCCGTATGGCAATTCGCGCCCGCCCGAAAGCTAGCCGGGCACAGGGAAGAGGAGTTTCGCGCATGAGATCGGTCAAGCAGACAGCGCCCTACACGGCCACCCAGAACGCCTGCAATCTCTGCGCACCATTGGGGGCCGCGCTGGTGTTCAAAGGAATCGCCAACGCACTGCCCCTCCTGCACGGCTCACAGGGGTGCTCCACCTATATTCGGCGCTACATGATCAGTCACTTCAAGGAGCCGCTCGATATCGCCTGCTCCAACTTCGGGGAGGACACGGCCATCTTCGGCGGGGGCGCCAACCTCAAGCTGGCCTTAGACAACATCCGCCGCCAGTACCATCCCGAGCTGATCGGGATTGCCACCACTTGCCTCTCCGAGACCATCGGGGACGACGTGCCGATGTTCATCCAAGCCTATAAAGCTGCCTTTCAGAACGCCTGTCGCGACGAGCAGCTGCCGGCCCTGGTGCATGTCGCCACCCCCAGCTACCAGGGCACCCATATGGAGGGCTTTCACGGGGCGGTGCGCGCCCTGATTCAGACCTTGGCGGGAAGGGAAGCGGCCGAGGGGCCGCCCGCGATGAATCTCTTCCCCGGGATGGTGTCGCCCGCCGATCTGCGCCACCTAAAAGAGATCGTGATCGATTTCGGCCTGGAAGCCACTGTGGTGCCGGACTACAGTGACACCCTCAACGGTCCCCTGTGGACCGAGTATCAGCGCATTCCCGAGGGCGGCACGCCGGTGAACGCCCTGCGCCGCGCCGGGGCCGGCGTGGCCAGCCTGGAGTGCGGCCTGCTCCTGGCGGCCGAAAAAGAGACCGCCGGGACCTGGCTGGCGACCCAATTCGACGTTCCGCTTCACCGTCAGGGACTGCCCATCGGCATCAGCCAGTCGGATCGCCTCTTCGATACCCTGGCAGCGGTCAGCGGAAAAGCGATCCCCCAGAAGTACACCGACCAGCGCGGACGCCTGCTGGACGCCTTGGTCGACGGACACAAACACCTGAGCGGCGTACGGGTGGCCATCTTCGGTGAGGAGGATCTGGTGGCCGGGCTGGCGGCTTTCTGCGGCGAGCTGGGCATCTTCCCCGTGCTGTGTGCCACCGGCGGGGGACGGGGCCGTTTCGCCGATACGGTCAGGAAGGTGATGCCCGATTACTGCCGGGATCAGATGCAGATATTGGAAGATGTGGATTTCGTCACCATCGAAAAGAAACTGGCGGAGATGGACGGCGAGGTGGACCTCCTCATCGGACACAGCAAGGGCTACACCATGTCCCGGCGGCTCGGGAAACCCCTCATCCGGGTGGGGTTTCCCGTCCACGACCGGGTCGACGGCAGCCGCCTGCTGCACCTCGGCTATCGCGGCGCCCAGCAGCTTTTCGACCGCATCGCCAACACCCTGATCCAGGTCAAACAGGAGAGAAACGAGATCGGCTACACCTATTTCTAACCGTCTCGATAGCACCGAAAGGCAACTCAGATGAATCTCGACCAGCATCCCTGCTTCAATCCCGGCGCCTGCAGTACCTATGGGCGGGTCCATCTGCCCGTCGCGCCGCGCTGCAATATTCAATGCAACTTCTGCAACCGCCAATTCGACTGTGTCAACGAGACCCGCCCCGGCGTGACCAGTGCCGTGCTCTCGCCGGCCCAGGCCATGGTCTATTTGGAGGAGGTCTTCGCCCGCAAGGGCAACATCTCGGTGGTCGGTATCGCCGGTCCCGGCGACCCCTTTGCCAACCCCAAGGAGACGCTGGAAACCCTCTCCCGAGTGCGGGCCCGGTTTCCCGAGACCCTTCTCTGCATCGCCACGAACGGCCTTGAACTACTTCCCCATGTGGATGCGCTCAAGGATCTCAACGTCAGCCATGTCACCATTACGGTCAACGCCGTCGACCCCGCCATCGGGGCGCAGGTTTACGCCTGGATGCGCGTCGGCAAGCGGGTGGTGCGCGCCAGGGAGGGCGCCGAAATACTGCTGGAGCGGCAATTGGCTGCCATTGCGGCCCTCAAGCAGCAGGAGATGATGGTCAAGGTCAACAGCATTATCCTCCCCGGCATAAACGAGGCCCATATCACCGACATCGCCAAACGGATGGGCTCTCTGGCGGTGGATCTCTTCAATGCCATGCCCTACTACCCCAATGCCGGATCCGCCTTCGAACACCTGACGGAGCCCGACAAAAACACGGTGGAGAGAATCCGGGCGGCCGCGGCCCCCCACGTCAAGCAGATGCGCCATTGCACGCGCTGTCGGGCCGACGCCGTCGGGCGCCTGGGGGAGGAGCCGGACGCGGTGCTGACCCAGACGTTGAACGCCTGCCGGCGGCTGGAGGTGAGCAGACCCCGGACCGGTCGGGTGTCCCCGCGGCCCTGTGTGGCCGTGGCCAGCATGGAAGGCGTGTTGGTCAACCAACACCTGGGCGAAGCCGGCGAGCTCCTTGTGTATGGCGAGAAAGAGGGGCGCTTGCAGCTTCTCGAATCTCGCGCCACCCCGCCCAGGGGCGGCGGGGATCGACGCTGGGAAGCGCTGGCGGAACTTCTGTCCGACTGCAGCACCCTCCTGGTAAACGGTGTGGGTACCAAGCCCCGCAACCTCCTTTCCGCCGCCGGTATCGAGGTGCTCGAGATCGAGGGCCTCATCGAGGATGCCGTCGGGGCCGTTTTCACCGGCGAGAGCATACGCCACCTGGCGAAGCGGGAATTGTCGGCCTGTGGGGCCGCTTGCGGGGGCAATGGCCTGGGCTGCGGCTAGTCCCGCTCGGCGCGACCGGACGGCCCCCTCGTCTCCGTCCAGAGGCGGCAGATCATCGGCGCGTTCAATATGGACTTGGGCGCCCGGTCAGGACAGATCAGAACGGGACCAACGGACGGCATCATTTGATGCAAACGATACAAACAAGGAGACCTGCACCATGGAAACACCGGAACACCACATCTTTGTCTGTGCCAGCTTCCGAGCCGACGGCGATCCCAAAGGGGTCTGCCATAGAAAAGGCTCGGTCAATCTACTGCCGTACATCGAGAACGAGATCCTCGACCGCGGGTTGGATGCCCAGATCACCAGCACGGGGTGCATGAAGGCGTGCGACCACGGCCCCGTCATGGTGATCCAACCCAAAGGGCTATGGTACGGCAACGTGGAGAGCGAAGACAGCGTTGACGAGATCCTGGATGCATTGGAAGAGGACGAAGTGGTGGCGGAGCGGCGGATCGGTTGAAGCAGAACATCCCCCTGCCGCTCACCGGTGGGGTGCGACCGCCCGATTGATACGGCAGATCAGCAGCCGCATGGGGCAATCGTTTCCCAGCGGCTGTCCGGGCATTTCACAGCGAACGATACCGGTCGGGAGCCGATAGATGGAAACCGCAGTGATGTCGGGATGGGAAGATCACCTCAACAAGGGGCGCGCATACCTGCGAACCGCCCGCAACGGCCGCCGTCGCTCGGCCGTATTTAACGGTCAATTGGTCTTTCAACTGGCCGCCATGGGGATCGAGCATATCATGGCCGGCATCTGCCAGTATCATCGACGGATGCCCACTGACCATACCCTATCGGGATTGGTGGCGGCACTGGCGGAGGTGGCGCCGTTGGACAACGACCTGGCACGACGGATCTGTCGGTTGGAGATCATGGAAGATTTGTGCGCTCTATCGGCGGCCCCTAAACCGCCGCCGAGGGATGAACAGGTCGCGTTGATTCTGGATACTGCAGCCGCGCTGACCCGATTTGCCGGGCAGCAGATTCCGCCGCAGGCTTAGAGACCGGCGCTGGGCAGAGAATCGCCGCTGCCATAAGGAGCGATCCGATGAAGCACCCGGCTTTTATCTGTTGGTCCTTATCGGTCGGCGGGCGCCCCTTGGCAGATGGCTCTAGGAGGCCTTCGGCGTGAATCGCATGTTCACCTGGCAGGGTGGCCCCGTCGATGGTTATGCCGTGGCCGACCTCAATTGGATGCCGGCAGCCGTATCTGCCGGTTTCGTCGCCCCAGCGGCCGTCACCAGCTTTGCTCGCAATCGCCTCGTCCTGATGTTCCGGAACTCAATCCGGCCGGCTTCAAAACGCTCTCAGACTTGACGGCCGAGCGGGTGGGCCGCATCGCAATCGGCACTTCGGCGACCGCACCCGCCGGTCAATTTGCCCGTATGGCCCTGATCGAATTCCAGCTGATGGAAACCCTGACCCCCACGCTCCCGCTATTGTGAATCGGTTTGCCAGGTGTTGGGCTATCTGATGCGGGGCGAGGTTGACGGCGGCTATATCTACCGAACCGAAGCCGCCATTGGTGGCGCCTGCAGGGACCGAAAGGGGGACTGAGCGGCACATGAACCGGGGAAACATCATCATTCGAAGGGCCCGACACGGTGATTTGGACGCGCTGGTGAATCTACTCCAGGCACTCTTCAGCCTCGAGGTCGACTTCACCCCCGATCCAGCGCGGCAGCGACGCGGTCTGGCCTTGTTCCTGGATGGGTGCGGCAAGCACCGCTGCCTCATGGTGGCGGAAAGGGCCGGTGAGGTGGTGGCCATGGCGTCCATCCAGACCCTGCTCTCCACAGCCGAAGGGGGGCCGGTGGGCCTTGTGGAGGATGTCGTGGTGGCGGAATTCCATCGGGGCCAAGGGATCGGTCGAGATCTAATGGCGGCCCTCGAGGATTGGGCCCGCCGCCACGGCTTGACGCGGCTTCAACTGCTGGCCGACCGCAGCAATCGGGCCGGCCGCGATTTCTACACCCGAAGGGGCTGGCAAACGACCCAATTGATCTGTTTGAGAAAACACCCGGCGCACCGTTCAGCGGTCAGCGAGGGGTCCTGACGGGCGATCGGCGGTGGGTGCGGCCAGTGCTTGTCCTTGGGAGGGCCGCCCCTGTCCCAGCGACACGGTTCGGCAGATGGCATCTGGGACGGGTCGGCAGGGGCGCTCCGCCGGCGACACTTCCCGCTGCACCGAACAGAGGCGGATGACGGGAGCAGGTTGCGGTGGCGGTTGGTTGACCCTGAGCGGATCGGCTGGTATCAAGGGCGCCATGACCCCCTGCCGCGAATGCCGCCACCAGATCAGCCATCAAGCTCTCCAATGCCCCAACTGCGGGGCACCCTATCCCGCCAGGCCCCACTGGGACGGCTGGGGCTTCGAGTATCGCTCAGGGGTCACCGTTCTGGGCTGGCCGCTCCTCCACATCTCCTTCAAATACAGGCCCAATCGCGTGCCGGTCCCGGCCCGCGGCGTATTTGCCATTGGCCAGTTTGCCATCGGCGTCTTCACCTTGGCCCAATTTGGCGTGGGGATATTCGGCGTCGGGCAGTTCATGGCCGGTGGCTTCGTTCTGGCGCAGTTCGCCCTGGCCCTGCGCCTGACGGCACAGTTCGGCCTCTATCTGCAAAGTGGCGACGGCCAGGTGGTCCGCTGGCTGGGTGAGCTTATCGGTGGGGGCTGATCACATCGGCCCAATCCCGGATCCCATTTCACCGCGTGCCCGCGGTCTCGGGTGGCCGGGATGGGCAAGGGCGTTCTGGCGAGCGCCCGCTGAAGGTGTGCCCGGCCGGCCAGATAGGGTCGCTCTTCTGTGAGGCGGGGGGGCGGATGCAGCAGGGCTGCCGCTGATTATCAGCGGCCTTTTTGCCCCGCGCTAACCGCACCGCAATCAGATCCGGCGCCACGACAGCAGCATTCACCCGGTGTGCGCCGGTGCCGTCGGCTCGCCATCGTCTGACCGCTCGATGGCCACGGGATCCCCTGGAAGGACAGTCCCGCCGGTCAGCACTCTGGCGAAA
>JAAUYD010122796.1_pt1 | contig 46771 bp, 48 predicted proteins | sample 7278101 | NCBI WGS metagenome assembly JAAUYD01 (sample SAMN14350128, study PRJNA611818) | marine sediment metagenome | isolation source: surface marine sediment (0.6m) | place: French Polynesia: Moorea | collected 2018-08
GCCTGACCGGTTGGCACATGTACTTCCGCGAGCTCGGCAGCGTGCTCGCCGTGCTGCCGGCGCGCCCGCGCCTCGGTGGTGCGACGCTATCCGCGGCCGGCGTCGATCTCGATACGCTGCTCGGGCACCGCGCGTTTGCCGACCGCATCGGTGTCGCGAGCCATACGGTGGCACCGCAGTCGATTGCCGATTCGGACTTCAGCGTCGCGCACCGCGGGCGTGCCGCGCTGGCCGCGTTCGCCGACCTCGACGGCCTGGTCGCCGCGTGCATCGAATGCCTGCGCGCCGACGGCGAGCGGTTCGTCTATGCCTACTGGTCCGAGCTCGACGCGCTCGGACACCGGGTCGGCATGCACAGCGAGGCGGCGCACGACCACCTGCTCGAACTCGACCGCGCGTTCGCCGAGCTGCTCGACGGGCTGCGCGGCACCGGCGCGCTGGTGATCGTCTGTGCCGACCACGGCCAGATCGACGCGCCCCTGCAGCGGCGCATCGACCTCGATGACCACGCCGAGCTGCGCGACTGCCTGGTGTTGCCGCTGTGTGGTGAGTTGCGCGCCGCGTACTGCTACCTGCGCCCCGGCAGCGAGGAGCGGTTCGACGGCTACGTCGCCGACGTGTTCGGCGACGCGCTGTACAACATGCCGGCCGCGCGGGCGATCGCAGACGGCTGGTTCGGACTCGGCGATCCGCATCCCCGCCTCGCCGAGCGCATCGGCGACCGTATCCTGCTGCTGCGCGACGACTACACGATCAAGGACTGGCTGCCGCACGAGCGGCGCTTCGACATGGTCGGCGTGCACGGCGGTCTCAGCGACGACGAACGGCTGGTCCCGTTGCTGGTCGCGGCATGCTGAAGCACGGCGCCCGCGTCGGCGAACGGCGGTTCGGCCGCGCTTCCGGAGCACGGCCATCGACGCCGGCCCGTTGATCTGGCTGTTGTCGGCCTACCGCGCCGACAGCCATGCGGCGTGGGCGGATTGGCTGCAGCGCCGCGTGCAGCCGGCCAGCTGGCGCGTGCTGGAACTACCGGGCCGGCATTTCCGCTGGCGCATCCGCGGTAACCCGCTGTCGTGGTGGAACGGTCTGCCCGACGAGGTGCCGGCGCTGATCGTCGCGACGTCGATGGTCGATCTGGCGACACTGCGCGGCCTGAATCCCCGCGTCGGTAGGGTCCCGGCGCTGTGTTACTTCCACGAAAACCAGTTCGCCTACCCGCCCAGTGCGCAGCAAGTCAACTGCATCGAACCGCAGATGGTGCAGCTGTATGCGGCACTCGCGGCCGATCGCAGCCTGTTCAACTCGGCCTACAACCGCGACAGTTTCCTGCATGGTGTCGGCGAGCTGCTGGCACGGATGCCCGACGCCGTCCCGCCGGGGGTCGTCGCCGCGCTCGCGGACAGGGCCGAGGTACTGCCGGTGCCGGTCGAACCGCTGGCCGCCGCTGGCGCACGCGATCCGCGCCTGATCGTCTGGAACCATCGCTGGGACTACGACAAGGCGCCTGACCTGTTCGCCGACGCGATACTCGAACTCGCGGCCTGCGGCGTCGAGTTTCGCCTCGCGCTGCTCGGTCCGCGGCCGCCGCGGCCACCGGCCGCGCTGCAGCGGCTGCGCGCGACGCTGGCGGCACGGATCGTCGCCGACGGCCGCCTCGAGCGCGACGCCTACGCCCGGCTGCTCGGCCGCGCCGGCATCGTCGTCAGCACCGCGCGGCACGAGTTCCAGGGGCTGGCTGTCATGGAGGCGGTCAGTGCCGGTTGCCGACCGCTCGTCCCCGATGCGCTGTGCTATCCCGAGCAGTATCCGGCCGCGTTCCGCTACCCGGCCGGCGATCTCGATGCGCTGTGCGCGCGGCTGCGCGACTGGCTGCAGACCGCACCACCGGCGCCGCCCGAGATCGGCGACTGGTCCGCGGAACGGCTGCTGCCACGCTGGCGCGACCTGTTGCTCGGCAGCGCGTCGGCCGGCACCTAGTCGCCGACACGCTCCAGGCCGAGCAGGCGATTGTCGGCGTCGACGACGATCTCGAACAGGCCGTTGATCCCGCCACGGGTGACGTAACGGCGCAGCGCGCTGGCCGGGAACTGGATCGAACGGCCGTCGACGCTGCGCGCCATGACCTGGTCGGCCTCGTGCCGGTAGTAGGCGAGGTACTCGTCTGCCGGTATCGACAGGCGCAGACGGATCCGCTGCGGCGCGCTCATGCAGCCCCCGCGACGTCGACCGCGCAGAATGCTGCGGTGGCGCACCGCGCGCGGCCACGCCGGCGCGTCGGCGGCGCTGCCGAACATCTCGAGGCCGCCGAGTTGGGCGCGCGTCGCGGCAAACGGTTCACCCGGGTGGACACCTGGGTCCTTTCTAGCCGCCTATCGGTCGAGATTCAATCGACGGGCTTGGTCGCCTGCCGTGCCGGTCTGCGGCAAGCGCTATCGCCCTGTCTGCAGCGACGGCCGGCGCGCCGCCAGGCCGCTGCCGCGCCTCGCTGGCGTTTGGCCGTCGCTGCGGCTGGCCGTGACCGGGGCTGCGGAACCTATAATCGACCGGGAGCGAACTCCCGGAGCCCCGATGACCGCCGCCCACCAGCACGCCCGGGTCCTGATGATCGAGGACCACCGCGACATCGCCGAGATGGTCGGCGGCTACCTGGAAGGCCAGGGCTACGAACTGGATTACGCCGCCGATGGCGTCACCGGTCTGCACCTGGCCGTCGTCAACGACTATGACGTCGTGATCCTCGACCTGATGCTGCCCGGTCTCGACGGCCTCGCGGTGTGTCGCCGTCTGCGCGAGGACGCGCGCCGCGATACCCCGGTGCTGATGCTGACGGCGCGCGACACCCAGCAGGACAAGATCACCGGGCTCGACAGCGGCGCCGACGACTACCTGGTCAAGCCGTTCGACATCCGCGAGCTGGAGGCGCGCGTCCGTGCGCTGGTGCGGCGGGCGCGCGGCGGCGTGACCGCGGACCTGCTGCAGGTCGGCGACCTGACGCTCGACACCGGCACGCATGAGCTGCACCGCGCCGGACAGCGCCTGACGCTGACGCCGACCGCGCTCAAGGTGCTGACCGTGCTGATGCGCGCGTCACCGCGAATCGTCAGCCGGCACGATCTCGAGCACGAGGTCTGGGGCGATCTGCCGCCCGACAGCGACACGCTGCGCAGCCACCTGTACACGCTGCGCAAGGTCATCGACCGGCCGTTCGACAGGCCCTTGCTGCACACCGTGCACGGCGCCGGTTATCGCCTGGCGGTCGACGATGGCGAATGAACGCACGCTAAAGCGGCGCATCAGTCGCACCTTCGTGTTGCAGGCCGCGGCGATCAGCGTCGCCGCGGTCATCAGCGTCGCGCTGGCCGCGTTCGTGATCAAGCAGGTCCTGGTCACCGAGGCGCTGCGCATGGAGGCCGACTATTTCTGGGCGCGCTATGCCGGCGATCCGGCGTTCCCATTGCCGGATACGCGCAATCTGCACGGCTTTCTCGCGCCCATCGGCGACGAGGCGGACCTGCCCCCCGGCCTGCGCGGCATGAGCGACGGCTTCCACGATGTGCCGAGCGGTGCCGATTTCACGACCGTGTATGTGACCACGCGCGACGCGCAGCGCCTCTACCTGGTGTTCGATGGTGAACGGGTCAACGAGCTCGCCGCGTACTTCGGCCTGGTACCGCTGGTCATCGTCTTGGTGGTGCTGTACCTGTCGGTGTGGTTGGCGTTTCGCGCGTCGCACCGCGCGGTCTCGCCGATCACGTGGCTGGCACGCGAGGTCAACCGACTCGATCCGCTGGCGCCGTCGACCGGTGGGTTCGATGTCAGCGGCCTGCCAGCCGATGCCGACGACGAGGTCCGCGTGCTGGCGCGCGCGCTCGCCGGTCTCGCCGAGCGCCTCGAGGCATTCGTCGAGCGCGAGCGCATCTTTACCCGCGACGCCAGCCACGAACTGCGCTCGCCGTTGACGGTCATCCGCATCGCCACCGACATGCTCCTCGACCGCGACGACCTGCACGCCCAGGCACGCGATGCCGTAGAGCGTATCCGTCGTTCGTCGGACGAGATGGAGCGGCTGGTCGACGCATTCCTGCTGCTGGCGCGCGAGGCCGAACAGGGCCTGCCGTGCGCGACCGTCAGCGTCAACGACGTCGTCGATGCCGAAGTGGACAAGGTGAAGCTGATCGCGACCGGCAAACCGATCGACATCATGTGCTCGGCGCAGTGCCGGCTCACGGTCGAGGCACCCGAGCAGGCGGTGTCGTCGGTGATCGGCAACCTGTTGCGCAACGCGGTCGCCTACACCGACAGCGGCAGCGTGCGTGTCGAGATCGGTCGCGGCGGGGTCACGATCGACGACAGCGGCGCCGGCATGGACCCGGGTGAGATCGCTGCCGCCTTCGAGCCCTACCACCGCGGCGCGCCGCAGCGCCACGACGGGCACGGTGTCGGCCTGACTATCGTCCGCCGCTTCGCCGACCGCTTCGGCTGGCGGGTCAGCATAACCGGCAGGGACGGCGGCGGGCTGCGTGCCGTCGTCGCGTTTCCCGACGGCCAGGTCGGCGACGGCGCCAAAGACGAGGCTGAGGCGCCCGTCCAGCGCTGAATACCCGACTCGGCAAGGGGTAGATCGCCCGCTCCTTCACATTTTCTTCACGCCCGGAGCACCGGCCGTTCACGCGGCGGCGCGCATCGTCCGTGTCACACCGAACACACAGCGGAGACAGACATGGCGAACGTGACAGCGATCGGCTTCGTGGAACAAGGGCTGGTACCAGACCCGGTCAGCCGGGCAGGTATCCGCCGGCTGTTGAAGGAACGGCTTCGCGAACTCGGCAGCGACGACTGCGAGAACGTCGCGCACCGTACCGCGGAATTCGTCGAGATGATGGACAACTCGCCGGTCGCACCGCTGCCGGACAAGGCCAACGAGCAGCATTACGAAGTGCCGGCCGCGTTCTTCGATCAGGTGCTCGGGCCGCACCGCAAGTACAGCGCCTGTTACTGGGGAGACGGTGTGCGCCACCTCGCCGGCGCGGAGCAGCGCTCGCTCGAGATCACCTGCGAGCGGGCGCGCCTGCACGACGGCCTGTCGATCCTCGAACTAGGGTGCGGCTGGGGCAGCCTGACATTATTCATGGCCGAGCGCTACCCGCACGCGGCGATCACCGCGGTATCCAACTCGGCGTCGCAGCGCGCGCACATCGAGGCGCAGCTCGAACAGCGCGGCATCGGCAACGTTCGTGTGATCACGGCCGACATGAACGACTTCGACATCGACGAGCCGTTCGACCGCGTCGTGTCGCTGGAGATGTTCGAGCACATGCGCAACTACCGGCGCCTGTTCGCGCGCATCGACGGCTGGCTGGTGCCCGGCGGCCTGTTCTTCATGCACATCTTCTGTCACCGCAACTCGCCGTACGAGTTCATCGACCGCGGGCCGTCGGACTGGATGAGTCGTCACTTCTTCAGCGGCGGCATCATGCCGAGCGACGAACTGCCGTTGCACTTCCAGCAGGACCTGCAGCTGGTGCAGCGCTGGCGGTGGAACGGCCGGCACTACGAGCGCACGCTCAATGCATGGTTGGCGCGCATGGATCAGCGCCGTGCGCAGATCATGCCGATCCTGCGCGACACCTACGGCGAGCGCGATGCCGAGACCTGGTGGGTGCGATGGCGGCTGTTCTTCATGGCCTGTGCCGAGCTGTTCGGCTACGCCGACGGCAACGAGTGGTGGGTTAGCCACTACCTGTTCGAGAAAGCGGAACGCTGAGCGGGGAGGTGGGTATGAGACTGATCGTCAACTTCGTCGCTTTCCAGGTCGCATGGTTCGCCTGCGTGCTCGGCGGCGCGCACGGCGTGCCGTGGATCGGGCCACTGGTCGTCGCGATCCTCGCTGTCGCGCACCTGCGCGCCGTGCCGGATGCGCGTGCCGAAGGCCTGCTGCTGTTGGCCGCCGCGCTGGTCGGCACAGTGTTCGACTCGGCGCTCGTGGTCAGCGGCTGGTTGGCCTACCCGTCCGGGCAGTGGTTCGCGTGGATGGCGCCGTACTGGATCGTCGCGATGTGGGTCGCATTCGCGACGACGCTGAATGTCAGCCTCGACTGGCTCAAGGGCAGGATGCTGCTCGCCGTCGCGTTCGGTGCCGCCGGCGGACCGCTGGCCTATCTCGGCGGCGCCGCGCTCGGCGGCGTCGTGCTGGTCGACGCGACCTCGGCGCTGCTCGCGCTGGGCATCGGCTGGGCCGGGATCATGCCACTGCTGATGGCGCTGGCGCAGCGTCTCGACGGCTGGCGCCCCGGTGTCGGCCGGCGCCCGCTGGCCACGGCGGCCGAAGGTAGCGGCCATGTTTGATCTCGACGCCTACCTGAACGGCCTCGGCATACTGCTCGCGATGGCCGCGGCCACGTGGCTGCTCAGCCTGCGCCTGCGCGACGTCAGCATCGTCGACAGCCTGTGGTCTTTGATGTTCCTCGCCGCGGCGATCGCCTACCTGGCTGCGGTCGCCGATCCGGCGGCGCGCGCGCTGCTGGTCGTCGGCCTCGTCGCACTGTGGGCGGTGCGGCTGGCGACCTACATTACGTGGCGCAACTGGGGTGAGCCGGAGGATTCGCGCTACCAGGCGATCCGCGAGCGCAACCAGCCCGGGTTCGCGTTCAAGAGCCTGTACCTGGTGTTCGCGCTGCAGGCGCTGATCGCGTGGATCATCTCGCTGCCGCTGCTCGCGGCGATCCACGGCGACAGCGCACTCGGCTGGCTCGATGTCGCCGGCGTCGCGCTGTTCGCGATCGGCTGGCTGTTCGAGACGGTCGGCGACTGGCAGATGGCCGCGTTCAAACGCGACCCGGTGAACAAGGGCAAGGTGCTCGACAGCGGCCTGTGGCGCTACACCCGCCATCCGAACTACTTCGGCAACGCCTGCATCTGGTGGGGGCTGTTCCTGATCGCGGTCGCGGCCGGCGGCTGGTGGACGGTGATCTCGCCGCTGTTGATGACGTTCCTACTGCTCAAGGTCTCGGGTGTCGCGCTGCTCGAGGCCGACATCGCCGAACGGCGCCCGGCCTACCGCGACTACATTGAACGCACCAACGCCTTCCTGCCCGGACCGCCGCGCCGGTCCGGCGTGCAACCGGAGCACGGCGAGGTCAAGTCATGACGGGGCCTGGCCGTGCCTGGCTGCTCGGCGGCTGCATGCTGCTGGCCGCTGCACCCGGTCTCGCGACCGACGTCGGCGTCGACGAGCTGGCGTTCGATGTGTTGCTCGACGAGCAGCCGATCGGCTCGCACGTGTTCCGCTTCCGCGACGGCGGCGGCGAGCGCCGCGTCGAGAGCCGCGCGAGCTTCGACGTGCGCGTGCTGTTCGTCCCGGTCTACAGCTACCGGCACAGCAACGACGAGACCTGGCGCGACGGCTGCCTGGTCGCGATACGGTCGCAGACCGACTCCAACGGCGAGGCCTATGCGGTCACCGGCGAGCGCGCCGGCGACGCCTTCGAACTGGTTACGCGGGACGCGTCGCAGCAGGTCGCCAGTGACTGCCTGATGACGTTCGCGTACTGGCGCAAGGACTTCCTGCACCAGGATCGCCTGCTCAACGCGCAGACCGGCGAGCTGATCGATGTCGACGTGCGCGCGCTCGGCGAGCTGACGCTGGACCTGCCGCAGGGCCGTGTCGACGTCGATGGCTATCGCATCCTGTCGGCCGCCGACGCCGTCGATATCCGGGTCTACTACGACCGCCGCGACGACCGCTGGGTCGGCCTCAGGTCGACGCTCGAGAACGGCCGCGTGATGCACTACCGGCCGCGCGCGGCCGACGCCGCGGACCCGGGCCGACCGCAAACCGCGCAGACCGCGAAGGAGGAATGACCATGCGCAAGCTGGCCTACCTGGCGGCACTCCCGCTCGCGGCGGCCCTGGTCGCCTGCCAGTCGGTGCCGAGAGCGCCGATTCAGACCGTCGACGACCTCGACCTGCAGCGCTTCATGGGCGACTGGTACGTGATCGCGAACATCCCGACCTTCCTCGAGACGTCCGCGCACAACGCCGTCGAGACATACGAGTTGACGCCCGAGGGCCATGTCGCGACGACCTTCACGTTCCGCGACGGCGGCTTCGACGGTCCGCTGAAGACCTACCGGCCGACCGGCTTCGTCAGCGAACACGACAATGCCGTCTGGGGTATGCAGTTCCTGTGGCCGATCAAGGCCGAGTACCTGGTGTTGTACGTCGACGACAGCTACCAGCGCACGATCATCGGCCGCTCCAAGCGCGACTACCTGTGGCTGATGGCGCGCAAGCCGCAGCTGAGCGATGCCGAGTACGCCGAGATGATCGCGGCCGCCGCCGACGCCGGCTACGACGTGTCGCGCATCCGCCAGGTGCCGCAGCGCTGGCCGGCCACATGAGCCGCGCACTCCCCACGCTCGCGCTGTGTATCGCCGTCGGGCTGGCGCTCGCCGGCTGTACCAGCACGTTCCCGAATCGCAACCCGGTCGGCGAGGCGTTCCCGCCGGTGACCGGACAGAGCCTGGCCGGTGCCGAGCAACGCCTGCCGCAGGCGTTCCGCGGCAGACCGGTCGTGCTGTTGCTCGGTTTCGTGCAGGACGCGCAGTTCGACATCGATCGCTGGCTGATCGGGCTCGACATGACCGCGACGACCGTCGATGTCTACGAGATACCGACGATCCAGGGCATGCTGCCGCGCGTGTTCCGGACGCGCATCGATGACGGTATGCGCGCCGGTATCCCGCAGGACCTGTGGCAGGCCGTGATCACGGTCTACGACGACGGTGAAACGGTGCAGGCATTTACCGGCAATGCCAACCCGAACAATGCCCGGGCGTTGCTGCTCGACGACGCCGGTGACGTCGTGTTCTTCCACGACGCCGGCTTCTCGGTGGCGGCGCTGAACGCGCTGCGTCAGCGCCTGCAGGGGCTGCAGCGATGAGGCCGCCGGGCGTTACCGGCGGCCGCGGCGACCGCGAGTCTCGCACCGACGCGGTCCCGGGTCGTTGCCGCCGGGGTCGGTCGCGGCGTCGCCGTGGCCCGCGAACCGGGTCGTGCCGGATTCGCCGTCTGCCGTCCGGATTGCACCGCCGCTGGGCCCGGGGTGCCGTATGTGGCACGCGGAGACGCCGCAGCCCGACGGCCGGTGTCCGCCGTGACGTCGTACGGGCCGCCAGCCGCGTGCCCGCGGCAAGCCTCTCTGCGCCGGCCGTTGTGATCACCGAGGTGTCCGGCGTGGCAGACCGCCGATGCGCGGTGGCCGGAACGCGCCGGATGTCCTGGACAAGGCCCCAGGGTCGCGCCCTGGCGCGTCGAAAAACCTGGGCGGGCGAGGTAACCAACGGATTTACTTGGTTTTTACGGTATCGACATTTTGTTCGAACATTGTCCAGAAAAATCTTTCACTACCTAGACAAATAGGCCGTCAGTGGCTACTTTTTCGTTAAGCACCTTGGAACAAAACTGTGCATTCCCGGGTCATCTCAGATGTAGGAAATCAGACGCCCTTGTCGAAGGGCTCGACGACAACGAACACGAGGAAAACGCCGATGCGACTCTCTACCAAAAGCCGATACGCCGTCACCGCGATGCTGGACCTGGCACTGAACGGCACCCAGGGCCCGGTCACGCTGGCCGACATCTCCGAGAACCAGAGCATCTCGCTGTCGTATCTCGAACAGCTGTTCGCAGCGCTGCGCAGCAAGGGCCTGGTGCGCGGTGTGCGCGGGCCGGGCGGCGGCTACTACCTCGGCCGCGAAGCCGACACGATCACGGTCGCCGACATCATCTGCGCGGTCGACGAGTGGGTCGAGTACACCCGCAGCAGCGCCTACCGCGGCAGCAAGGACGCGCAGCCGCAGACCACGCGCGCGCTGTGGGACGACCTCAGCGAACAGATCTTTGACTTCCTTGACGACATCACGCTGAGCAGCCTGGTCGTGCGGGGCGCCGAGCGCGCCACTGCGTCGGTACCCGAGACTGCGAAGACGCTGTCGCTCGGCCTGCGCGGCGAGGCCGCCTGATCGCCGATCCAGACCGCAGCCGACGCTGCGCCGTCGCCAGCCCGCTGGCGGCGGTGTAGCGTCGATGCCACCCCGGCTGCCCGTCAGCCGACCCCGACCCGCCTCCCCCTCCCGCGGCCATGAGCAACGCCCAACGCTCACCCTGGATCATGCTCTGGGCGCTGGTCGCGATGTGGGGATCCGCTTTCCCATTGACCCGCATCGCTGTCGAGCAACTGCCGCCGACCGTCGTCGCCGGCGGCCGCCTGCTGATCGCGGCGATCCTGTTGATCGTTGTGCTGGCCATGACACGGGCCGCACGCGTCCACGACCCGCGCGCCTGGGCATTTCTGCTACTGCTGGCCGTGTTCGGCAACGCGCTGCCGTTCACGCTGATCAGCTGGGGACAGCAGTCGATAGACAGCGGGCTGGCCGGCATCCTGATGGCCTGCATGCCGCTGATGACGCTGGTCCTGGCGCACTATGCGCTGCCCGGCGAGCGCCTGACGCCCAATCGGGTCGCCGGCTTCGTGCTCGGCCTCGGCGGCGTCGCGGTACTGTTCGGCCCGACGCCGCCGGCCGCCGGCGGGTCGGTGCTGGCGATGTTGGCGGTCCTCGCCGGCGCCGCGTGCTATGCGGTTGCCGTCGTGCTGGCCCGCCTGCAGCCCGCGACCGACGCCCGGGTCACCGCGGCCGCGACCACCGGCATCGCGAGCCTGATGCTGCTGCCGCTATGGCTGTCGGCCGACGCTGCAGCCGTTGTGTGGAGCGGTGTCCCGGCCGGCGCCTGGGCGGCGGTCGCGCTGCTCGGCGTGTTCTCAACCGCGCTCGCCGCGATCGTCTATTTTCGCCTGGTGCGGCGCGTCGGCGCCGCGTTCGTCGCCCAGCTCAATTACCTGATCCCGCTGTGGGCCGTGGCCAGCGGCGTGGTGTTCCTCGGCGAGCAGCCACAGCCGCGCCACGCGGTCGCCGTCGCGCTGGTCTTCGCCGGGCTGTACATCGCGCAGCGCAGCCCGGGGTCGAGCGGCGGCCGCGAACCGGCCACGGCACGCGACGCGTGACATCGGCGGTCGGCTGAGCGATGCCCGAGGGCCCGGAGATCCGGCGCGCCGCCGATGACCTCGAGCGCGCGCTGCGACTCGCGCCGATCGACACGGTGTTCTTCGCCTTCGATCAGCTGCGGCCTTTCGCCGAGCGCCTGCACGGTCGCTCGGTCACCGCCGTTGATACCCGCGGCAAGGCGATGCTGATCCGTTTCGACAACCGCCTGAGCATCTACAGCCACAACCAGCTGTACGGCCGCTGGTACGTGCGCAAGGCCAACAGTTACCCGCGCACCGGCCGCCAGCTGCGCCTCGCACTGCACAACGCGCACAAGTCGGCGCTGTTGTACAGCGCGTCGGATATCGCCGTGCTGACGCCGGCCGAGGTGCGTGCGCATCCGTTCCTGACGCGCCTAGGCCCGGACGTGCTCGCCAGCGACGGCGACGCGATCCTCGCGCAGATCACGCGCAGCGAGTTCCGGGGCCGCCGCCTCGCGGCGCTGCTGCTCGATCAGCGTTTCGTCGCCGGCGTCGGCAACTACCTGCGCAGCGAGATCCTGTTCGTCGCCCGGCTGCACCCGCAGTATCGCCCCGGCGACTGCAGCCCGGCGCAGCTGCAGGCCCTGGCCGACGCGGCCGTGAGTGTCGCGCAGCAATCGTATCGCCACCGCGGCGTGACCAACGATCTCGGCGACGCCCGGCGGCGCAAGGCGCTCGGCGAGCCATTCGCTGCCTACCGGCACTGGGTGTTCGCGCGCGCCGGCAGGCCCTGCCGGGTCTGCGGTGGGCCGATTGTCCAGGACACCGCCAGCAGCCGGCGCATCTACCACTGCCCGGTGTGCCAACCGGTCGGCATGCCGGCCGGCCGCAACCGGCGTAAGCTGTAGCCGACGGGTGTGCCAGGGTGAGCTGCGATGTCCGGCCTGCCGGAGAAACTGCGTCTGAAGGGGCGCGCCGAAGAGGATATCTACTTCGCGCGCCGCGATCGCGAGCTGATCGCCGCGTTGCAGCGGCGGCGCCTGGCCGGACTGGCGCCTGACAAGGCACCGTCGCGCCGGCCCGACAGCGCGCGCACCGACCGATCGCGGCCCGCGCCGGCGCGGACCGGCACCCGCCAGCCGTCGCGCCGGACCGGTGCCTTCTACCGTCGCCTGCTCGAACGCGCACGACGACTGTTACGCGGCGTTGGCTGAACCGCCTGCGCCGCGCGCCGCGGCGATACCGGCTCGACGGACCCCGATACGGTTCAGTAGCATTGCCGACAGGCCACGCATACGAACCCGATTCTGCCCGCCGACGCGATGCGCCGGCGCTTCCCGGAGACCACGATGAATGTTGCACGCCTGATCTACCGCAGTATCGCGACCGCCGACGTCGTGTCCAACACGACGCTGCGTGAACTCGAGGGCCAGGCGGCCACCGCCAACGCGAAGGCCGGGATCAGTGGCCTGCTGATCCTGTCCGGCAACGTGTTCCTGCAGGTGCTCGAGGGCGATGCGGCGGCCGTCACCGCGCTGTTCGGTCGCATCGCCACCGACAAGCGCCACCGCCAGGTCGAGCTGCTGACCTTCGACGCGTCGGTACCGCGCTGCTTCGAGGACTGGCACATGCGCCTCGTCGACCTGCTGGACCTGCCCGGCGACAAGCGCGCCTACATGGCGTCGAAGTACCGCGTCGACAACGACTGCATCGTCGTGCCCGGCGATGTCTGCCAGGCCTGCGCGCTGCTGCTCGATGCGCGTCACCTGTGCCTGTCAGCGCCGTGGAACCGACCCGACAGCGAGCCGGTCTCAGACCAGCCGGCGGCCTGAGCCGGCCGACCGCGTGCGCCCGGCGGGGGCCACGGCCGCCGCCGGCAGCCACTGGCCTGCGAGGCGTCACGCCTGCGAGGAGTCACGATGTACCCGACAACCCCGATCCGCTCCACATTGATCATCGGCGTGCTGGCGCTGGCTGGATGCAGCGAGGCGCCGCCGGAGGCGCCGCACGCGACCGCCGAGCCGGCGCCGCCGGCAGCGTCCACGCCCGCCGACGCGCCGCAGGCCCAAACCGCAACCGCGGCGCCACCCGGCGCCGATGAACCGCCCCGGGTCGAGCGCATCACGCCGCTGGCGCAGGGGCCGGATGGCATCCAGGAGATCGAGTGGGATGCGCTGATACCCGATGACTACCGGCCCGACCAGCTGATGGCCGAGTACGAGGTCGACGACCTCGCCGACGACGACCCGCGCGCCCAGGAGCTAATGGACAAGCTGCGCGAGCTCTGGGACCAGGCGCCGGTGCGCGAGGATCTCGACGGCGCCGCCGTCAAGCTGCCGGGCTTCGTCGTACCGGTCGAGGACGATACCGACGACACCAACGCGTTCCTGCTCGTGCCGTACTACGGCGCCTGCGTGCACGTCCCACCGCCGCCGGCCAACCAGACCGTGTTCGTACTCGCCGAGTCCGGCGCCGGCAGCCGGCCGGGCCTGTTCGACATCGTCTGGGTCAGCGGCACGATGTCGGTCAAGCGCACCGAGAACGACATCGCCGAGGCCGGCTACACGCTGTACGCGAGCGAGATAGCGCCGTATGAATGACCGGCGCCGCGCGCCCGCGCGCCGCTGGCTGCTGTGCGTCGTGTCGTCATGCCTGGCGGCCGGCGCCAGCGCGTCTGCCGATACCCGCTGTCATATCCACCCGCCCGGGTCGACGCCGCAGAACCCGGTCAACATCGTCGGCCCGTTCGCGACCCCGGCCGAGTGCGAGAGCGAACGCCGGCGGCGCTTCGGTGCCGACGGGCGTTGCCATTGCCAGGCCGACTTCACGCCGCGCTGGCTGCCGCGCGAGCCGACGACGCCGCTGTCGCGCCCGCCCAGCGAGCTGCTGTGACCGGCGGGCGTCGCGCCGGTTCCCGCCGGCGAGCCCGTCATGCCCGCGTGTGCCGCAGGCGCTCGATGTCGGCGACGATCGCGTCGATCAGCGCGTCGACCAGCGCCTTGCCCTTGGCGGTAGTGGCCAGCGTCGGGTCGCCCCAGCTGCCGGACGGCGAGTAGACGCCGGGGTGGCCGGCCGCGGGCGAGAAGCCGCCGCGGCCGTTGCGCGGCCGGTCGTCGCGCACGGCACGCGACATGTCGACGCGCTGCGGGTCGAGGTGCAGCATCATCGAGGTCTCGCCTTCGTCGGCGTGACTGCCGCGCACCTGCTGCAGCAGCCGTGCAGCGACGTCGGCGCCGGCCCGTTCGATGTCGGTGAAGCGCAGCAGCACGCCGTCGGCGGCCACGACGGTAGCGGCTTGGCGTAGCGGTCCGGCGGTCGACAGCCCGGTGTTGAGCACGTAGAAGCGTCGCGGGCCGAACGCGGCCAGGCTGCGCACGACGTCGACGACGAGGTCGCGCGCGGTGTCCGCGGCCAGGCTCACCGAGCCGGGGTAACGGGTGAACGCCGGGTAGTGGTGGTAGTTCAGGGGCGGCGCGACGACCACGCTGCAGTGCCGCATGACCCGCCGCTTGAGGTGCTCGGCGAGTCGCAGGTCGTTGTCCAGGCGCAGGTGCGGTCCGTGCTGCTTGGCGGCGGCGCCGAGCGGGATCATGACGACACTGTCGCGCTGTAACGCATCGCGGGCCTGCAGCCAGGTCAGATCGGCGAGTTCGACGGCATCGTCGGCCACTGCTCATCTCCGCGGATCGGGGCGTGCGGTTTTGCCGCCCACACGAATACTTGCAAGACTAGCCGCATCGACCGTCCGGCCAACAGGAGAGAGATGCCGTCACCGTGCCCTCCCGCACCCGGTCGCGCGCCGTCATGAGCGATACCGGGGCACAACTGCCGACCCGTGCGTCGGCGTGGCCGATGTTCGCCGGCCTGTTCGTCGCACTGACGCTGCTGCTCGGTGCCGTCGTCGTCGTCCATTTCTACATCGACTACCGCGCCGAGCGCACCCGTCGCGATACCAACGAGACGCTCAACGTCGAGCTGGCGCGGCGTGCGCTGGTCGCCGACATCACCGGTGTCACGACCGACCTGATGTTCCTCGGTCGTCTGCTCGAGAGCCTCAACTTCGACCCGCAGACCGCCGAAGGCCGGCGCCGCTTCCTCGCCGAGGTGTTCGTGACCTTCGCCCGCGAGAAGCAGCTGTACGACCAGATCCGCTTCATCGACCTGCGCGGCCGCGAGGTCGTGCGCGTCAACCTCGGCCGTGGCGGTGCCGAGCTGGTCGCGCCGGACGCGCTGCAGGAAAAGGGCGGCCGCTACTACGTCAAACAGGGGCTGCAGCTCGATCGCGGCCAGGTCTACCTGTCGCCGCTCGACCTCAACGTCGAGGACGGTATCGTCGAACAGCCGGCGAAACCGGTGCTGCGCTTCGCGACGCCGGTGTTCGACATCGACGGGCGACGCCAGGGCCTGGTCGTGCTCAACTACCTCGGCGACCGTCTGCTCGAGCGCTTTCGCCAGGCCGCGGCGAATATCGCCGACCACGTGCAGCTGCTCAACGACGACGGCTACTGGCTCAGCAGCCCGCGCCGCGACGAGGCATGGGGCTTCATGTTCGGACGCGACGTGACCTTCGCGCGGCGTTTCCCGGCGGCATGGCGGCTGATCCGGCAGCGCGGGTCGGGCCAACAGATCGTCGATGCCGGCATGTTCACGTTCGCGACGGTCAGGCCGGCGGTCGAGGTCGCGTCGGCGCCGAGCGCGCGCGCCCTGCCGCCGCTGGAAGGGCCGGTATGGCGCGTCGTCTCGCATGTGCGGCTGGACGCCGCGGCGCTCGGTCTGGGCCCGTTCATCGCGCGCCACGCCGGTCTGTACCTCGGCATACTCGGCCTGTTGGCGCTGCTCGCCTATCTCGTCGCCCATGCCAATTACCACCGCCGTGCCGCCGAGGGTCAGCGCGCCTACGAGCAGCGATTCCGCCAGACCCTCGAAGACATCGATCTGGCCGCGTTGATGGTCGACATCCGTGGGCGCCTGACGTTCTGCAACCATTACCTGCTCGATCTGACCGGCTGGCGGCGCGACGAGGTGATCGGCAGCGACTGGGTGGAGCGGTTCGTGCCGGTCGAACAGCGCGATGCGGTGCAGCGCGTGCTCGAGCGCCTCGACCGCTTCGGCGAGCTGCCGCCGGAGTTCGAGGGCGAGGTCGTGACCCGCGCCGGCGAGCGCCGCCTGATCGCATGGAACAACACGCCGGCGCGCGATGCGCGCGGCCATGTCGTCGGCCTGACGGCGATCGGCGAGGACATCACCGAGCGGCGTCGCGCCGAAGAAGAGGTGCGCAAACTGTCGCAGGCGGTGCAGCAGAGCCCGGCGATCGTGCAGATCACCGACCGCAACGGCAACATCGAGTACGTCAACCCGAAGTTCACCGAGGTCACCGGTTACCGCTTCGACGAAGTGCGCGGGCGCAACCCGAGCGTACTCAAGTCCGGCGAGACCCCGCCATCCGAGTACCGGGCACTGTGGCAGGCATTGACCACGGGCGGGGAGTGGCGCGGCGAGTTCCACAACCGGCGCAAGGACGGTTCGCTGTACTGGGAGGCGGCGGCGATATCGGCGCTGCGCGACGCCGACGGCCAGATCACGCACTTCCTCGCAGTCAAGGAGGACATCACCGAACGCAAGCGGCTGCAGCGCGAGGTCGACGCGCGCAGCCAGGAACTGGCGCGCGCGCAGGCGCTCGCGGCGATGGGGCAGATGGCGACGATGCTCGCCCACGACCTGCGCAATCCGCTGTCATCGGTGAAGATGGCGGTGCAGATGCTCGGCAAGCAGGTGCAGACGCAGCAGGCGCGCGAGACCGTCGCGATCGGCCAGGAGCAGGTGCGCTACATGGAAGATATCATTACCGACATGCTGACCTACGCCCGCCCCGGTGAACTGAAGACGACGTGGCTGGACGCGGAGAAGCTGGTGACCGGTGTGATCGGCACGGTGCGCCGCCGCATCGCCGAGTACGAGGTGCACGTCAGCGCGACCTGTCCACCGGGCCTGCCGACCTTTCCCGGTGATGCGTCGAAGCTGCGCCAGCTGTTGTCCAATCTGCTGGTCAACGCGCTGCAGGCCGCGGCGGTGCGGCCGGTCGGCGGACGCGAGGTGCGGCTCAGCGTCGAGCTGGTCATGCACGAGTCCGGTCGCCAGATCTGCTTTCGCGTCTGCGACAACGGCGACGGCATCGACCCGGAGGTGCGCGACCGCCTGTTCGAGCCGTTCGTGACGACGCGCACCAAGGGCACCGGCCTGGGCCTGGCGATCGTCCGCCAGATCGCCGACCTGCACGCCGCCGCCGTCGCGCTGACGCCGAACCCGCCGCACGGCACCTGCGCGATCGTGCAGCTGCCGCTGACCCCGGCCAACGGCGAACTCACGGCGACCGACGACGGCGACCGAGTCGGTGCGGGGGTGCGTGCGTGAGCCGCATTCTCGTCGTCGACGACGACCAGGCCAGTGCGCGCATGCTGCAACTGCACCTGCGCTCGCAGGGCTTCGACACCGCGATCGCGCACGACGCCGACAGCGGCCTAGCGCAGGCACGCGATCGGCTCCCCGAGCTGGTGATCCTCGACATCCGCATGCCCGGACGGTCCGGTCTCGACGTGTTGCCGGAACTCAAAGCGCTCGAGCCCGCCCCGCACATCATCATGATCACCGCCTTCCACGACATGCAGACGACGATCGAGGCGATGCAGAAGGGCGCCGAGGACTACATCCACAAACCGGTCGACATCGACGAACTGGACGCGGCCGTCGAGCGTCTGCTCGATGCGCGGCGCAGCGATCACCTGGTGCCGACCGAGGATGCCGCCGGCGAGCGTTTCCAGATGGTCGGCCGCAGCCGCGCGATGAAGGAGGTGTTCAAGACCATCGGCCTGGTCGCGCGCAGCACGACGACGGTGCTGATCACCGGCGAGAGCGGCACCGGCAAGGAGCTGGTCGCGCGCGCGATCCACGATGCCGGCGAAAACGCCGCCGGCCCGTTCGTCGTCGTCAACTGTGCCGCGGTGGTCGAGACCCTGCTCGAATCCGACATGTTCGGCCACGAGAAAGGCGCGTTCACTGGTGCGGCGGGTCGTCAGCCCGGCAAGTTCGCGCTGGCCCAGGGCGGCACGATCTTTCTCGACGAGGTCGGTGAGATGTCGCCGGCGATGCAGGCCAAGCTGTTGCGCGTGCTGCAGTACAAGGAATTCACGCCGCTCGGTTCGAAGGCGGCGCAGCATACCGACGCGCGGATCATCGCCGCGACCAACGTCGCGCTCGGGGAACGCGTCGCGCAGGGGGCGTTCCGCGAGGACCTGCTCTACCGCCTTCAGGTCGTCAACGTCCACCTGCCGCCGCTGCGCGAACGCGCCGAGGACCTCGACGACCTGGTCCACGCCCTGCTCGCGCGCATCAATCGCGATCTGCGCAGCAGCATCACCCACATCGACCAGGCGGTGCTCGACTGCCTGGCCGCGTACGCGTGGCCGGGCAATGTCCGCGAACTCGAGAACGTGTTGCTGAAGGCCGTGGCCCTGTCCGCCGGCAGCACGCTGACCGCCGAACTGCTGCCCGACGAGCTGCGCGGCAGCTGTGCGATCGACGCGTCAGCGGCCGCCGGCACGCCTGCCGCTGCGCTCGACAGCCTCGCCGACATGGAGCGCAACCATGTCGCACGGGTGTTGCAGGCCACCGGCTGGCACCGCGGCGAGGCGTGCGCGATCCTCGGCATCTCGCGGCCGCGCCTGCGCCGCATGATGCGCGAATACGGGCTGTCACCGCCGGGCGGATTCGACGGCGACGATACCTGACCTGCATTGAACGATTCGTTCAATCAGCGCCCGCTTGCCGCGTCCCGTTGAACGACTCGTTCCGCGATCGCGCGGCGGCGGCGCGTGTCGCGGTTCGCGCACGCGTGCAGCGGGCGCGTTCGACGCCGCGTCAAGTCGTTGAATTGTGGTCGTCGCGGCAGGCTGGTTTGAGCCAGGTCAAACGGCCCGCACGGCACGAATCTGCCGGCACGGATCCTGCGTCCTCCGTAACTGATTTCGCGCGTCGAGCCGGTCGATGCGGTCGATTTCCCAACGGAGAGACATCATGCAAAGAATAATCGCGCTACTGGCACTCTCGCTGATTGCCGGCGCCGCATTCGGGGCCACGCCGATATCGCCATCCGGCAAGCCGGGCTGCCTGGCCTGTCACGACGGCATCGAGGATATCCGTGACGACGCCGCGGCGATGATGCTGCAGATCAAGGCGATCGGCTCGGCCAACGGCGACCCCGAGGGCTGTGTCACCTGTCACGGCGGCGACCCCAACGGCACCACCGTCGAGGCCGCGCACCGCGGTTCGCCGCCCGGCCTGAAGAACGGCAGGGGCCCGCAGGCCTTCTACCCGGATCCGGGCTCGGTGTGGATTGCCGACCGCTCGTGCGGCCAGTGCCACATCGGTTACGCCTACCGGGTCGAGCGCTCACTGATGAACACCGAGGCCGGCAAGATCCAGGGCAACCTGCATACCTGGGGCATCGCCGAGGTGCAGGACCACAAGGTGCCTTGGGGCAACTACGACGTCAAGGATACCGACGGCCAGGTGCCGCAGGTCGGTTCGGACGAGTACAAGGCCTACATGCAGGCGATGATCGCGGCGCACGGCGACCAGTTCCCGACTGAATTGACCCAGGTGCCGCAGCCGAGCGTCGAGGAGATCGAGAAGGATCCCAAGCTGGCCGGCTTCACGTACCAGCGTCAGCAGTGCCAGCGCTGCCACGTCGGCATCAAGGGGCGCGAGAAGCGCGGCGACTACCGCGGCATGGGCTGCTCGTCGTGCCACATCCCGTACGGCAACGAGGGCTACTACGAGGGCAAGGACCCGACCATCAACAAGACCGAGAAGGGCCACATGCTTACCCACAAGATCCAGGCGACGCGCAAGACCAGGGTCAAGCACGGCGACGTCGAGTACTCGGGCATCCCGGTCGAGACCTGCAACTCCTGCCACAACCGCGGCAAGCGTATCGGCGTGACCTACCAGGGTTTGATGGAGTTCCCCTACGGCTCGCCGTACAACTCCAGCGGCGGCAAGCAGCCGAAACTGCACACCAAGAACTACCTGTTCATCTCCGACGACCTGCATCACCAGATCGATTCGCGTCCGGAGAACCCGCGCGGCGGCCTGTTGTGCCAGGACTGCCACACGTCGATCGACATGCACGGTGACGGCAACATCTTCGGCACCACGCTGGCGCAGGTCGAGATCGAATGTCAGGACTGCCACGGCACGACCGAAGAGTTCCCGTGGGAGCTGCCGATCGGCTACTCCGAAGAGTTCGCCAAGGACCTGCCGCAGAAGGCGCGCGGCCTGACCGACACGCTGCAGACCGAGACCGCCGCGTTCGCGACGACCTACGACAAGCGTGACGGTTACCTCAAGACCACGCGCGGCAACGCGTTCGGCAACGTCGTCAAGGACGGCAAGAAGGTCATCATGCACTCGGCGACCGGCAACGACTTCGAGGTGCCGCTGCTCAAGCAGCTGAAACTCGACAACACCTGGAAGTCGCCGGACGCGATGGTCGCGATGAACGCGGTGCAGAAGCACAACGACAGCCTCGAGTGCTATGCCTGCCATGCCTCGTGGGTGCCGCAATGCTACGGCTGCCACGTGCAGGTCAACTACGGCAAGGACAAGTCGGGCGTGCCGTACAGCGACACCGACTGGCTGGCCGGCGGCAGCAAGCGCGACGAACGCGGCCAGACCGCCGAGTCGCCGCTCGGCACGCATGGCCTGAAGAGCCCCGGCAAGGTATTCGAGACCCGCTCCTACCTGCGTTGGGAAGAGCCGGTCCTGGGCATCAACGGCGAGGGCCGCGTGACCCCGCTGATGCCGGGCTGCCAGATCGTCTACACGGTGTTCGACCGCAACAACGAGGTCGTCGCGCTGAACCAGCTCGGCAAGTCGTTCGACGAGCAGCGGGAGCTGGGCCAGGAGCGTACGCCGGACTCGATCGACATGGCACCGGTGCAGCCGCACTCGGCACAGCGCAAGGCACGGACCTGCGAGTCGTGCCACAACAACCCGAAGGCGCTCGGCTACGGCGTCTCCGGCGGCGTGTTCCAGGCCCGCTACCCGGTCGACATCGTCGAGGATCTGATCGACCAGAAGACCGGCCAGGTGATCCCGGGTCGCTACCAGATCCAGATCCCGAAAATTGCCGATCTGGACTACGACTGGTCGACGATCATCAAGGACGGCCAGCAGACCCAGACCGTTGGTACCCACTGGCCGCTGTCGCGCTCGCTGCCGAAAGAGATGCGTGACGGCATGGAGCGCACCGGCCTGTGCCTTGGCTGCCATCGCGAGATGACCAATGCCGAGCTGTGGGCCAAGGTCTCCGAGCCGGGCACGCTGACCGATGCCCAGCATACGGAGATGCTCAACACGTTGCTCAAGACGTACGCCGCGTCGAAGGAGTGACACGCTGACCGGCGTCCCCGGTATCATGCCGGGGACGCCTCTTGTTTCGCAGCCGGACAACCCATGAATATCTCGATCCGCTTGTTCGTCGCGACACTGACGCTGGCCGTCGCATACGCCTGCAGTGAATCCGCCGCGCCGCCTGCGGCACCGACCCAGGGTGCCAGCCCGACACAGGGATCCGCGGCGGATCTTGCGACACTGCAAGCGGCCGCCGACAGCGGCGCGGCGCTGCCGGGTATCGCGATGTCGCCGCCCCAGGCACCGTCGGCGGTCGCCGCGGCGGCCGCGCCCCAGCACACGCCGAAGGCCGGCGGACCGCACGCCAGGCAGGACCCGCATGCCCAGCTCGATCCGGAGCGCCTGGTCAAGGTCGCGCTGCAGCACGACCGCGAGGGGCGCTACGAGCTGGCGCTGAAGACGCTCGCCGACGGTATCGCCAAGTACCCTGAGGTCGCCCGGCTGTACGGCGTACGCGCCAGCCTGCGATTGCAGAACCAGCAGGCCAGCCTGGCGCTGCGCGATCTCGAACAGGCCGTGCGGCTGGCCCCCGACGATGCCGCGATCCGCGTCAACCGCGCGCAGGCCTACCGCGCGTTCGGACGCTTCGACGAGGCGCTGGCCGATCTCGATCACGCCGTGCAGCACGCCCCGGACCTGGTCCCGGCGCGCTTCAATCGCGGTGCGCTGTTGTACGCGCGCGGCGATTTCGACCGCGCGCTGGTCGACTTCGAACACTGCATCGCGGTGTCGCCGCACCAGCCGGCGCCGTACTTCAACCGCGCATCGACCTACTGGGAGCTGGGGCGCAGCGACGCCGCGCTGGCCGACCTCGAACGCTTCCTCGAACTGGCCGACAACGCCGCATGGCGCAAGGCCGCCGAGGACCTGCTGCAGAACTGGAAGACCGCGCTGGCCAACGAGGCGGCCGCCGCGAAGACCGATTCATGAAGGCGCTGTGGATCGGTATCGCGGTGCTGCTGCTGGCGCCGCTGTGCGCCGCCGACCCGGCGACACACGGGCGTTTCGATGCCTTGCTCGACGAGGCCGAGCTGCAGTTCAACCGCCCGGCCGGCTATGTCGACCGGCCGCCGGCGAGTACGCCGGTGCTGGATTACGAGCACGCGCTGCGCAGCGAGGACGGCCTGCTCGAGATCCGCCTCGCGGTGCGCCCGATCAAGCGCCTGCAGATCGACTACGATGACCCGCACGGCTCGACGCCCGACCCGAACCACATCTTCCCGCTGGTGTTCGAATCGCTGGCCTCGCGCCGGGCCGGCGGCCCCCACGCACCGGGCAACGAGTACCCGCCGGACCAGGCGCGCGCCAAGTTCAACGCCGACTGGGCTGCGGCCGCGGTGTTCGACACCGTCGACGCGTTCGCGACCGAGTACCGCCAGGGCCTGCTGGTCGCAATCCACCGCAACCGCGTCTCCGATGCCTACCTGGTGTTCCTGTTCGACGACTATGCGCAGGCCAGGGAGCGCCTGAACGCGGCGCTGTCGACGCTGATGTTCAAACCCGAAGCCGCGAAACCCGCGGCTGCCGAGTCCGCCGCCGAGCCAGCAGGCGAGGGCGCCGGCTGATCCGGGCCCGCCGCGGGCGCGGCGCCGCGCGTGGTGGCTTGTGGCGCGCCGGGCATCGGTGCGATGCTCGGCGTCCATGAACGAACAGACGCTATGCAGCCGCGTGTCCGCTGCAACGTAATGGCGGGCGCGTTTCGCGACAACCGCTTTCTGCAGGCGCTGTTGATCTGGCTCGTGGCACTGTGGATCGTTACCGCGATCGAGCCATTCAACCGCCGCGACTGGCTGCTCGAGAACCTGCTGGTGTTCCTCTACGGCGGCCTGCTGATCGCGACCTACCGGCGCTTCGCATTCTCCAACCTGTCGTACGGCCTGTTCGGCGTGTTCCTGAGCCTGCACCTGGTCGGCGCGCATTACACCTACGCCGAGACGCCGTTCGGCTTCTGGCTGCAGGACGCATTCGGCTTCTCGCGCAACCACTACGATCGCATCGTGCACTTCGCGTTCGGCCTGTTGCTGGCCTACCCGTTCCGCGAGCTGCTGATGCGCGCGGCCGGTGTGCGTCCGGCCTGGTCCTACCTGCTGGTAATCGTCACGGTGCTCGGCTTCAGCGGCTTCTACGAGGCGCTCGAGGGCGCCGTCGCGGTGATCGTCAGCCCCGAGCTCGGTGCCGCCTACTTGGGCACCCAGGGCGACGAGTGGGATGCGCAGAAAGACACCGCGCTGGCGTTCGCCGGCGCGCTGATCGCGATGGGGTGGTGTTGGTGGTCGGTGCGCCGCGCAGCGGCGTCGAACGGCCGCTGAGTCGCCGGCCGCAGCCGAGTTCCTTGAAGAACAGCGCGACCAGGAAGCCCATCAGCGTCGCCAGCCCGACCACGTTGCCGCCCTTGATGTAGGCCTCGGGCAGCATCGTCTGCGCGATCATCGTCAGCATCGCGCCGGCCGCGAGGCCTTCGATGACCGAGAAGTCCGCCGCCGACACGTTGCTGAACAGCAGCGCACCGAGCGCGCCGCCGCCGAAGGCCATCAGGCCGACGACGGTGCGGTCCTCGGGGATCCAGAAGCGCGAGGTCAGCGCGCCCAGCGGCAGCTAGATCGCCGCGACGACGCCGACCACGAAGGCGGTCAGGGCGATGGCTCGATCGGTGGGCAGACTCATGGCGGCGACGGCGGGCGATCCTATTACCAGAACATGCCCCGGCCGCTGGCGATAACCGGTTCTTGTCGCAGTCCGGCCGCCGGCGGCGCCCGGTCGCCCGGTTAGGGTTTGTCCTGATTGCCGGCCGCGCTGGCTCGACTAGTTATTACCCATACCGCGCCGTACCGGGCGGTTTCCAGGTAGAGGGATTTTCGATGTACGAGCATTGTACCGACGTGGTGATACACATTGACGAAGATCTGGCCGACGACGCGATCCACGAGATCGAGCGCGACCTCGGCGCCGTGCCGGGGGTGTTCAGTGCCTGCGTCAACGACCGGGCCCGCCACCTGATGCTGGTCGACTACGATCCGCAAGGCATCCAGGCCGGTGAGCTGCTGCACATGGTCCGTCGCCACGGCGTCGGCGCCGAGCTGGTCGGTCTCTGAGCCGCGTTTGCGGCCGGCGCCACCCGGCGCCCGGCCGCGCCCCGTGCTGGTGCCCAACGACGGGTGCAATCCCCTGATTTCAAGCGTAAAATCGCCGGCCCTTCGACTGTTTTGAGCGGCATGGCGGGCAAGCTTTACATTCGCACCTTCGGGTGCCAGATGAACGAGTACGATTCCAGCAAGATGGAGGACGTGCTGCGCGCGTCGCACGGGCTCGAGCCGACCGCCGATCCCGAACAGGCCGACGTGCTGCTGTTGAACACCTGTTCGATCCGCGAAAAGGCCCAGGAGAAGGTGTTCTCGCAACTCGGCGTGTGGCGTGAGTGGAAGCAGCGGCGGCCCGACCTCGTGATCGGCGTCGGCGGCTGTGTCGCCAGCCAGGAGGGCGCGGCGATCCGCGAACGCGCACCCTACGTCGACCTGGTGTTCGGACCGCAGACGCTGCATCGCCTGCCGGCGATGCTCGAGCAGGTGCGCACGACCCGACGCCCGGCGGTCGACATCAGCTTCCCGGAGATCGAGAAGTTCGACCGCCTGCCCGAGCCGCGCGCCGAGGGTCCGACCGCGTTCGTGTCGATCATGGAGGGCTGCTCGAAGTACTGCACCTTCTGTGTCGTGCCGTACACCCGCGGCGAGGAGATCAGCCGGCCCTTCGACGACGTGCTCGCCGAGGTCGCGCAGCTGGCGTCGCAGGGCGTGCGCGAGGTCAACCTGCTCGGGCAGAACGTCAACGCCTACCGTGGCCAGATGCACGACGGCGAGGTCGCAGACCTGGCGCTGCTGATCCGCTACGTCGCGGCGATCGACGGCATCGATCGCATCCGCTACACGACCTCGCACCCGGTCGAGTTCACCGACGCGTTGATCGAGACCTATGCCGACGTGCCCGAGCTGGTCAGCCACCTCCACCTGCCGGTGCAGTCCGGTTCCGACCGCATCCTGCTGGCGATGAAGCGCGGCCACAGCGCGTTCGATTACAAGCAGAAGATCCGCAGGCTGCGCAGCATACGCCCCGACATCAGCCTGTCATCCGACTTCATCGTCGGCTTCCCCGGCGAGACCGAGCAGGACTTCGCGCACACGATGCGTCTGATCAACGACATCGGCTTCGACCATTCGTTCAGCTTCGTCTACAGCCGTCGCCCGGGCACGCCGGCCGCCGACCTCGCCGACGACGTGCCACTCGCGACCAAGCAGGCGAGGCTGGCGCGCCTGCAGCATGCGATCAACGACAACGCGCAGCGCATCAGCCGGCAGATGGTTGATAGCGTGCAGCGCGTGCTGGTCGACCGCCCGTCGCGCAAGGACCCGAACGAGATCAGCGGGCGCACCGAGAACAACCGCGTCGTCAACTTCGTCGGCCCGGCGACGCTGATCGGGGCGTTCGTCGACGTGCGCATCACCGCGGCCAACCCGAATTCGCTGCGCGGCGAGCTGCTCGATGACCAGCGCGCGGAGGCGTTGCGCGCCTGATGGACGAAGACTGGCGACGTCACCCGCACCGGGTTGCGCATGGCTGAACACCCGGAATCGCTCGACCTGCTGCTCGAACCGGAGGACAACGAGCGCCTGCGCAACGTCTGCGGTCAGCTCGATGAACACCTGCGCCAGGTCGAGTCGCGACTCGGCATCGAGATCAACAACCGTGGCAATGCGTTCCGCCTGCTCGGCGAGGCGGCCGCGATCGCGGCCGGTGCCGAGGTCCTGCAGGGTCTCTACCAGGCGACCGCCGACGAGGCGCTGAGTCCGGCGCGCGTGCACCTGTTCCTGCAGGACGCCGGCGTCGACGCGATGCTCGACGACGTGCCCGAGGTCCCGGAGAGCGTGATCAAGACGCGCCGCGGACTGATCCGGCCGCGCGGGCCCAACCAGGCGCAGTACGTGCACAAGGTGTTGACCCACGACATCAACTTCGGCGTCGGACCGGCCGGCACCGGCAAGACCTATCTCGCCGTCGCGTGCGCGGTCGATGCGCTGGAGCGCGACCAGATCCGCCGCATCCTGCTGGTGCGACCGGCGGTCGAGGCCGGCGAGCGTCTCGGTTTCCTGCCCGGTGACCTGTCGCAGAAGATCGATCCCTACCTGCGCCCGTTGTACGACGCGTTATACGAGATGCTCGGTTTCGAGCGCGTGCACAAGCTGATCGAGCGCAATGTCATCGAGGTCGCGCCGCTGGCCTACATGCGCGGTCGCACGCTCAACGAGGCCTTCATCATTCTCGACGAGGCGCAGAACACGACCACCGAGCAGATGAAGATGTTCCTGACACGCCTCGGCTTCGGTTCGACCGCCGTGATCACCGGCGATGTTACGCAGATCGACCTGCCGCGTGGCCAGAAGTCGGGCCTGCGCCAGGCCGTCGAGGTGCTGCGCGAGGTCGACGGTATCAGCTTCACGTTCTTCAACGCGCGCGACGTCGTGCGCCACGCGCTGGTGCAGCGCGTCGTGCAGGCCTACGATCGCTTCGACCGCGAACAGGACGGCGATGAGCGTCGCGGTTGACGTGCAGCTCGCGGTCGACGACGACGGCTTGCCATCGCGCGAGCAGATCGACGGCTGGGCAAAGGCCGCGTGGCGCGACCCGGTGCACGATGCCGAGGTCGTCGTGCGCATCACCGATGAGGCCGAGAGCCGCCACCTCAACCGCGAGTTTCGTGGCCGCGACGCGCCGACCAACGTGCTGTCGTTTCCGTACGAGGCGGTCCCCGAGATCGAACTGCGCCACATCGGCGACCTGGTGCTGTGTGCGCCGGTCGTGCTGCGCGAGGCCGATGCCCAGGGCAAGCGCCGTGACGCGCATTGGGCACACATGGTCGTGCATGGCATGTTGCACCTGCAGGGCTACGACCACGTCGACGAATCCGACGCCGCCACGATGGAGGCGTTGGAGACCGCTATCCTGGCCGGGTTGGGATACCCGGCCCCCTACGACGACGAGACACCATGAGCGAAGACCGATCGACGAGCGGCTCACTCGCTGCACGCTGGCTGGAACGCCTGTTCCCCGGCGTCGTGGGTGAGCCAAGGGACCGTGGCGATCTGATTGCGTTGCTGAAGCAGGCCAAGGAGCGCGCGCTGTTCGACACCGAGGCGCTGGCGATGATGGAGGGCGTGTTGCAGGTCTCGGATCTGCAGGTCCGCGACATCATGATCCCGCGTGCGCAGATGGTCGTCGTCGCGCGCGATCACGAACTCGGCCAGGTGCTGCCGGTGGTCACCGAGTCGGCGCATTCGCGCTTCCCGGTCATCGACGACGACCGCGCCGAGGTGGTCGGCATCATGCTCGCCAAGGACCTGTTGCAGTACTGCGGCGAGAACGCGCCGCGCTTCAAGATGCGCGACATCGTGCGCTCGGCGGTGTTCGTGCCGGAGAGCAAGCGCCTCAACGTGCTGCTGCGCGAGTTCCGTGCCAGCCGCAACCACATGGCGATCGTCATCGACGAGTACGGCAGTGCCGCCGGGCTGGTCACGATCGAGGACGTGCTCGAGCAGATCGTCGGCGAGATCGAGGACGAGTACGACTTCGACGAAGGCGCGTTCATTCTCAGGCGCGGCGACAACCACTACACGATCAAGGCGCACACGACGATCGAGGACTTCAACGAGTACTTCGGCGTCGACTTCGACGACAGCCACTTCGACACCATCGGTGGACTCACGGTCAATGCCTTCGGGCACCTGCCGACGCGCGGTGAATCGGTCGACGTCACGGGCTTCCGCTTCAAGGTCGTGCGCGCCGACAGCCGCAAGGTGCGCCTGCTCAATGTCGAGCGCCTGCCCGACGACAGCGATGACGCGGCCGGCGATGCGGCGGCCGGGACCGGCGACAGCCGCGCGCAATGAATCCTGCCCACTGGCCTGCCGCGGGCCAGATGCTGTTGGCATTCGTCGCCGGCGCGACCGCCGTGCTGGCGTTCGCGCCGTTCGGCATCGCGCCGCTGGCGGTGCTCGCCGTGGCGCTGCTGTTCTACCTGTGGCGACATCCGGCGCGCGACGGCCTCAATGGCTGGACCGGCTATGCCTTCGGCCTCGGCCTGATGGGCTTCGGCGTCTCCTGGATCCGCATCAGCATCGCCCAGTTCGGCGGCGTCAACCTGGCGCTGGCGCTGACCGCGACCCTGCTGTTCGTGCTGTTCATGGCGCTGTACTTCGCCCTCGCCGGCTGGCTCGCCGGGCGTATGCGCGGCGCGCGCGAGGGCGCCTGGCTGCTCGCGACAGTGCCGGCGCTGTGGCTGCTGGTCGAATGGCTGCGCGGCTGGTTCCTGACCGGGTTTCCGTGGCTGGCGATGGGCTACAGCCAGATCGCGATGCCGCTCGCCGGCTACGCACCGCTCGGCGGTGTCTACGCGGTCAGTCTCGCGGTCGCGCTGTCGGCGGCGCTGCTCAACCTGTGGCCGCGGCTGCCGGCGCTGCTGGCGTTGCTGGCGCTGTGGGCCGGCGGTGCCGGCCTGCAGCAGCTCGACTGGGTCGCGCCGGCCGGCGAGCCGCTGCGCGTCAGCCTGCTGCAGGGCAACATCGCGCAGGAGCAGAAGTGGCTGCGCGCGATGCGCCAGCCGTCGCTCGAACTGTATCTCGACATGACCGCTGCGGTCGGCGACAGCGATCTCGTGATCTGGCCGGAGACCGCGGTGCCGGCGTTCGCGTCCGAGGTCGAGCAGAGCCTGCTGGCGCCGCTCGACCGTGCGCTGCGCGGGCAGGGCAGGGACGTACTGCTCGGCATCGTCGACGGCGACATCGACGGCGCCTACTACAACGCGATGATGAGCCTCGGCGTGAGCGGGCGCGACCGCTACCACAAGCGCCACCTGGTGCCGTTCGGCGAGTACCTGCCACTGGATGCGTGGACGCGGCCGCTGCTGGACTTCCTCGAGATCCCGATGTCGGACTTCGCACGCGGCGACGACCGTGCGCCGCTGATCACGCTGGCCGGCCACCCGGCCGGCATCAACATCTGCTACGAGGACGCCTACGGCAACGAGGTCGTGCGCGGCCTGCCGGCCGCGGCGTTCCTGGTCAATGCCAGCAACGACGCCTGGTTCGGCGATTCGCTGGCCCCGCACCAGCACCTCGAGATCGCGCGGATGCGCGCGCTCGAGACCGGGCGCTTCCTGCTGCGCGCGACCAACACCGGCATCTCGGCGATCATCGACGAGCACGGCGGGCTGCGCGGTACCGCGCCGCAGTTCGACCAGGCGATCCTGACCGACGACATCGTGCCGCTTACCGGCCGGACACCGTTCACGCGTTGGGGCAATGTCGCCGTCGTCGCGCTCGCGCTGGTCCTGCTCGGCGTCGGCGCGTGGCGTCAGCGGCCCGGCGGTGCGGCCTGACCGCGGCCGATCAGCGCGTCGATGCGTTGCTGTTCGAGATTGCGCTGCTCGATCGTGTGCTTGACCGCCTCGGCCTCCTGCAGCCGTTCGAGGTAGGCATTCGGGACCGCTTCGGCGGTCGCCTTCGGCGGCGCTTCGGCCTCGCAGGCCACCAGCCACGGGAACGCGATGCCCAGCAACAGGCTGGGCAGCACCGGGTGCATTCGATAAAGTCGCGACATACCCGCAGTCTAGTCAATTTCCGCGTCAGTTCGAGGAGTTGCGCATGCCCCGCGAGATCATCAAGACCGACCAGGCGCCGCAGGCCATCGGTACCTACTCCCAGGCCGTCAAGGTCGGCACGACCGTCTACCTGTCCGGGCAGATCGCGCTCGACCCGCAGACCATGACGCTGGTCGACGGCGACACCGAGGCCGAGATCCGGCGCGTGTTCGACAACCTGTCCGCGGTCGCGACCGCGGCCGGCGGGCGCCTCGACGACATGGCCAAGCTCAATGTGTTCCTCGTCGACCTGGCCAACTTCGCGCTGGTCAACGAGATCATGGCCGAGTACTTCGCCGAGCCTTACCCGGCACGCGCGGCGCTCGGCGTAGCGGCACTGCCGCGCGGCGCCAGCGTGGAGATGGATGGCGTTCTCGAACTGGGCGGCTGATGTCGCGCGCGCCAGCCGCTCGGCCGGCTGGTGGCTGCTCGCGACGCTGATCCTCGCGCTGTCCTGGTTCGCCGGCAGCCTGCAGCGCGACGTGCTGCTCGGCGAGATCGAACGCAAGGCCCGCCAGGAGCTCGACCTGTACGTCTCGCACCTCGTCGGCCAGTTCGACCGTTTCGCCTACCTGCCGCCGCTGCTCGCCGACGATTTTCGCCTGCACAGCCTGCTGATCGCGCCCAGCAATGCCGAGCAGCGCGACCAGGTCAACCGCTTCCTCGGCCACGTCAACGCGATCGCCGGCTCGCTGGATGTCTACCTGATGGACGCCAGCGGCGTGACCCAGGCGGCCAGCAACTGGCAGGACGAGCCGACGTTCGTCGGCCGCAACTTCGGTTTTCGACCGTACTTCACCGCGGCGATGCAGGGCCGCGCCGGTCGCTACTACGCGCTGGGTACGACGTCGGGGCGGCGCGGTTACTACTTCTCGTACCCGGTCGGCGACAGCGACGACCCGCTCGGCGTCGTCGTCGTCAAGATCGACATCGACACGCTCGAGAACGTCTGGCGCGACAAGGGCTCGGAACTGGTCGTCACCGATCCCGACGGCGTGATCTTCGTGTCGACGCGCCCGGAGTGGCGCTACCGCACGGTCGGGCCGCTGAGTGCGGCGACGATCGCGCGCATCCGCGCATCGCGACGCTACCCGGATGCCGTGCTGTCACCGATCAGCTACCGCGAGCAACGGCGTCTCGCATCGGGGGCGCGCCTGCTGCAGATCGGCGCGCCCGGCGGCGCCGGCTACATCGCCGTCGCGACCGACATGCCCGAGGCCGACTGGCGGGTCCAGCTGCTGGTGTCGCAGCAGGTCATCGCGCCGCAGGTCTGGCAGACGCGGCTGTTCGCGATGAGCCTGCTGGTGTTGCTGGCGACGACCGCGTGGTTGTATGCAGCGCGCCGGCGGCGCCGGCGCGAGCGCGATCAGGAGCGCCGGGTGGCGATGGAAGAGGCGCTGGTCGAGCTCGAGAACCGCGTCGACCGGCGCACCAGCGACCTGACCGAGGCCAACCGCCTGCTGCGCCACGAGGTCGAGGAACACGAGCGCACGCGCGACGAGCTGATCCAGGCAGCCAAGCTGGCCGCGCTCGGTCAGATGTCGGCCGGCATCAATCACGAACTCAACCAGCCGCTGGCCGCGATGCGCACCTATGCCGACAACGCGCGCGCCTACCTCGAGCGCGAGAACCTCGAGCAGGCCGGCTGGAACCTGCAACAGATCAGCGAGCTGACCTCGCGCATGGCGCAGATCAGCGGCCAGCTCAAGGTGTTCTCACGCAAATCCAGCGGCCAGCGCCTGCGCGTGCCACTGCAGTCGTGCCTCGACGGTGCGCTGCGCATCCTGCGCACGCGCATCGAGCACAGCGGCATCGAGCTGGTCGTCGACGTCGCCGACGACCTCTACGTCGCCGGCGACATGGTGCAGCTCGAACAGGTGCTCGTGAACCTGATCGGCAACGCCTGCGATGCGCTCGGCGATGCCGAGATCAAGCGCATCGAGGTAACTGCGCGTCGCGACGGCGAGCGCGTGCACATGCAGGTCGCCGACAGCGGGCGCGGCATTCCGGCCGCCAACCTGGCGCATGTCTTCGATCCGTTCTTTACGACCAGCGACGGCGGCCTCGGCCTCGGTCTGTCGATCTCGCATACGATCGCGCAGCGCCTCGGTGGCACGCTGACCGCCGACAACGCCGCCGACGGCGGCGCGGTGTTCACGCTGACGTTGGCCGCCTGGCAGCAAGAGCGGCGCCAGGCCGGGCGTGGCGAGCGCTGACCCAATGGCGCGCTGTCCGGGCATGCCGGCACGGCGCAGCCGGCCAGACCGGCAAGGTGCGCGACACGCTGTCGCGGATCGGTGCGCCTGTCGTGTCCGTCTGCGCGTCGCGCGGTCCACACCTGCCGTCGCGGCGGCAGGGCACGCTACTCGGCGCCGATCTTCTGCATCAGGCCGAAGCTCTTGACGAACGGGCCGGCCATGCGCGGGTCCTTGATCATCGACTTGAAGTCACCGTGCTTGAACTTGAGTTTGCCCATCGCGAACGCGGTGCCCATGCCGGCCATGCCGATGCCCTTGTCGACCCATTTCATCCAGTCGTCACGCGACGCGCGCATGTCCCAATCCGGCGCCTCGCCGGCATAGTCGCCGGCGCGCACGCACTCGCCGTTTTCGACGACGAACACACCACGTGGCTGGTCCTCGTCCTTGAAGCCGCACGTGATCACTGAGTTGAAGTTGATCTCGGCGAGCTTGTCGCGGACCTCCGGTTCGGCATTCCAGGCGTCCTTGAGTTCGTTCATCCATTGCGCGGAAAACAGTTCGGCCATGGTTTTTCTCCTTGGTAGCCAGGTGTTGCAGTCTTCGGGGTGACTCTAAGAAGTAGCGCAGCCGGACGGGGGCGTCAACGTGGCCCGCCGCGGCAGGATTTCTGTCCTGACAAGCGCTTGCGGCGCGTGCTTGTCGATCGCCGGCGCAGTATCCTGATCGAATGACGGCCAATACCGACCCCGCGGTGATGCTGGTCGACGACGAGGAGCACATCCGCGTCGCCGCGAGCCAGGCGCTCGACCTCGCCGGCTACCGGGTGCAGCCGTTCGAGCGCGCCGACCTGGCCCTAGACCGGCTCGACGCCGACTGGCCGGGCGCGATCGTCAGCGACATCCGCATGCCCGGCATCGACGGCATGCAGTTTCTGCAGCGCGTACGTGCGATCGATGCCGACCTGCCGGTGATCCTCGTGACCGGTCATGGCGACGTCAGCCTCGCCGTCGAGGCGATGCGTGCCGGTGCCTACGACTTCATCGAGAAGCCGTTCGCGGTCGAGGACCTCGTCGACACGGTCGGCCGCGCGCTCGACAAGCGCGCGCTGACGATCGAGAACCGCCGCCTGAAGAACGAGCTCGCGCTGCAGCGCCAGCCGGGACCACGCGTGATCGGTGACACGCCCGGCATGCAGCGCCTGCGCCAGCTGATTGCGCAGATCGCCGACACCGACGCCGACGTGCTGGTCAACGGCGAGACCGGTACCGGCAAGGAGCTGGTCGCGCGCGCGCTGCACGAGAACAGCCGCCGGCACGACCGCAACTTCGTCGCCGTCAACTGTGGCGCGGTACCGGACAACCTGATCGAGAGCGAGCTGTTCGGCCACGAGGCCGGCGCGTTCACCGATGCGCGCACGCGACGTATCGGCAAGTTCGAACACGCCAACGGCGGCACGCTGTTCCTCGACGAGATCGAGAGCATGCCGCCGAACGTGCAGGTCCACCTGCTACGCGTGCTGCAGGAGCGCGCGATCGAACGCCTGGGATCCAACGAACTGATCCCACTCGACCTGCGCGTCGTCGCGGCGAGCAAGGTCGACCTACGCGAGGCCGCGACACGGGGCGGCTTCCGCGAAGACCTCTACTACCGTCTCGGTGTCGTCATGATCGACATCCCGCCATTGCGCGAGCGCCGCGAGGACATCCCGCTGCTGTTTCAGCACTTCGTGCTGGTCGCCGGTGCGCGCTATCAGCGTGAGCCGCCGCCGCCGCAGCCGGAGCAGCTGCGGCGCCTGATGCTGCTGGACTGGCCGGGCAACGTGCGCGAACTGCGCAACGCCGCCGAACGCTACGTGCTGCTCGGTGACAGCTGCGGTTACGATATCGAACAGGTGGTCGGCGCCGGCGATGCCGAACGTCCGGCGATGACGCTGCCCGAACAGCTCGAGTGCTTCGAGCGCAGCCTGATCGAGCAACAGCTGCGGGCCAGCAACGGGAGCATAAAGGACACGATGGCCGCGCTCGGCCTGCCGCGCAAGACCCTGTACGACAAGATGAAGAAGTACCGGCTGGACCGCGGCAATTACAAATAGACAGCGGCCTGCGTTGCGGCTAACGTCTTCGCCAGGCAGCGCGCAGCGCCGACCGAGAGCACCAATTGAACGAACTATCCGACGACGAACTGCGGGCCCGGCTGACCGAACTGCGCATCGAGCACCGCGATCTCGACGAGGCCATCACGGGTCTCGCCGACAGCGTGCACGTCGACCAGCTGCGCCTGCGCCGCCTGAAGAAGCGCAAACTGCTGCTCAAGGATTCGATAGCACGCATCGAGAGCATGCTGATACCCGACATGGACGCCTGACCCACCGGGCGGCGCCGCGCCGGTAGCCCGCTTCCCTGCCTGCATGGCGTCGCCGGTCCACAGCCGCGACGCGAACCCCGTTCCCGAAATGTTGTGCGGTGCTACGCATCTGCCGCGTGGTGCCGATAACACGGATGACTGCAGCGTGTGCCGACCGTGGTTCCGGTCGGGCGACGCCCGAACTTGGCTGAGGCGGCACGCGGATTGCAGCGGATCTGTCGGACGCCGGGAATGCGACACCTTGGGTGCCGCGCAGCGGCGACGGACGGAAAGAACGGCGGAGGAAACGCCATGCACGCGTTGATCAACCGACTGCTGGACTGGCTGGGCAGGCCGCGCCTGGTCGAATTCGACTACCGCGACCGCTCCGGCACCCACCATGGCCGCTGCTACGTGCGCTGCATGTTCGGCAGCCAGAGCCAGATGCGCCGCATGATGCACAGCTGCGGCTACACCAACATTCGCATCGCGCAGTAGGCGGCGACACCGCCGGCACGTCTCCGCCGCGCCGCGGTCAGATGGCGGCGTGTGCGCGCCGCCTAGCCCGGTCCCTGTTATCGCATCGCCGCGCCCGCGCGCGGTAGTACAGCGCGCGCCGCTTGCGGGGTCGCGACGTGGCGCGCCAGCAGCCGATACGCGGCGGGCGTCAGCAGCAGCGACAGCATGCCGCTGAGTCCGACACCGCCGGCAATGACGATCGCCAGGGGCGGCCAGAAGTCGCCGCCGCTGAACAGCAGCAGCGGCATGAAACCGGCAACCGTGGTCAGTGTCGTCGACACGATGTGGCGCGTCGCGCCGAGCGTCTCGGCGATGATCGCGCGGTCGTCGCCGGCACGTGCGCTCGGGTTGGCACGGATCGCCGCGAGCACGACGATGCTGCCGTTGATCGCGACGCCGATCAGGCCGGCGCTGCCGATCAGCGGATTGAAACCGAGCGGGTAGCCGCCCGCCCACAGCGACAGCATCCCCAGCCCGACCGAGAACAGCGCGACCACGCCGATCAGGCCGGCCAGCGCGAACGACCGGAACGACAGCACCAGCGTCGCGATCATCAGCGTCGCGAGCAGCGGCACATAGGTCAGCAGCTGGCCGACCGCGCGCTGCTGCTCGGCGCTGTCGCCGGCCAGCTCGATGCGGTAACCGGGCGGCAGCTGCAGCGCGCCGGCGTCGATCTCGGTCATGACCGCGGCAGTGACCTCGATCGGCAGCGCCCCCTGGCGCAGGTAGCCGTTGATCTCGTTGACCCGCTCGCCGTTGCGCCGCGTTACGCCCTGCAGGGCCGGACTCAGGCGCACGCTGCCGAGTGCGTTTGCCGGGATCCAGTCGTCGCTGCCGGCGCTGCCCAGGCGCAGCGTGCTGATCGCGTCGACGCTGCGGCGGTCGCCGTCGGCATAGCGGATGCGGACCGGCAGGTCCTCGAGGTCTTCGAGTACGCGGCCGCCGACGCGGCCATCGAGCGCGGCCTGGAACTGGTTTGCGATCCCGCCGAGGGTCAGGCCGGCCAGCCGCGCCTGGTGCTCGTCGGCGTCCAGCCACAGCTTCGGTTCGCCACCCTGGATCGACGCCTGGGTGTGGGTGACGGCCGGCTGACGGTGCAGCAACGCGCGCAGGCGCTCGCCGAGCTCGCGCAGGCGGTCGGCATCCGGACCGAAGACGCGCAGGCCGATCGGTGCGCGGATCGGCGGACCCTGGCCGAACGCCCTGACGATCACCTGGGCGTCGCCGAAGTGCTCGGTCAGGCGGTCCTGCAGCACCGCTTCGAACCGCTTCGCCGCGGCGCTGTCGCGCAGCGCGATGACGCCGCGCGCGTAGCGCGGGTTGTTGTCCTGTTCGCGCAGCTGGTTGTAATACACCGGCGGCGAACTGGCGCCGGCGACCCAGGTCACGTGGCGCACCGCGGCGTCGTCGCGGATCGTTTGCTCGATCGCGCGCAGCCGTGCGTGGGTATGGGCGATAGCGGTGCCGGCCGGCATCCACACCTGGATCTCGATCTGATCGCGGTCGGCCGGCGGAAAGAACTGCATGCCGAGGCCGCCGGCGAGCACGAAGCCGGTGAGCGGCAGCGCCGCGCTGGCGAGCAGGGTCAGGCGCGGACGGCGCACGGCCAGCGCCAGCAGCTGCCGGTAGCCGGCGGAGACGCGCGCGCTGCGCACACCGTCGCGCCACCAGCGCCGGCCGCTGCGCCGCTCGGCATCGGCCAGCAGCCCGGCCAGCGCCGGGATCACGGTCATCGCCAGCGCGAACGACGCGATCAGCGCGAGCACGACGGCGATCGCGATCGGGCCGACGAAGTCACCGACGTTGCCGGGCAGCAGGAACACCGGCATGAAGCCGAGGATCGTCGTCAGCGTCGATGCGGCCAGCGGCGCGAACAGGTGGCGGATCGCCGCGCCGACGGCCAGCGTCGGCGGGTCGCCGGCGCGCCGCCGCGCGACCACCTGGTCGGTCATGACGATGGCGTTGTCGATCAGCAGGCCGATCGCGATGATCATGCCGAAGATGGTCATCTGGTGGATCTGCTCGCCGAACAGCGTCAGGCCGAACAGCGACAGCCCGGCCGACAACGGCAGCGCCGCGCCGACGATCAGCGCCGGCCGCCAGCCCATCATGACCCAGACGACCAGGACCACGACGCCGGCACCGGCGAGCAGGTTGCCGGCCAGGCCGCCGAGGCGCTCGCCGGTGTAGCGGCTCTGGTCGAACACGCTGTCGAGGGTCAGAGCGCCGTCGAGGTCGGCGGCGAACGTCTGCGCGGTCGCGCGCGCCTGCTCGGCCCAGCGGTCGAGGCGGATGTCGGTCTCGGTGCGCACCGCGATCAGCACGCTGCGGCGGCCGTCGTGCAGTGCGATCTGCTCGGGCGGGTCCTGCCACTGCTTGCTGACGGCGGCGATGTCGCCGACGTGCACGAGCCCGCCACGGCCGTTGTCGGCCAGCGGGACCGCGGCGATACGCTGCACGGAATCGAGTGCGCCGTCGACCTCGAGCGGCAGGTCGCGGCTCGCCGCACGCAGCGTGCCGGCCGAGCGGCGCGCATCGGCGGTCGCGATGCGCTGCGCCACCGCGGCCGGCGTCAGGCCGAGTGCGGCGGCCTCGGCGGCGTCGACATCGACCCGGATCTCTTCGTCGGCGACACCGAACATCACGACCTGCTCGGTGCCGGCGAGGTTGCGCAGGCGGTCGGCGAGCTGCTCGGCGACGCGCTTGAGGATGCCGAGCTCGCCGATGGCGTCGTCACGCCACGCCAGCGCGTAGATCAGCGAAAACGCGACGGCGCCGCGCATGTCGTCGAACTCGGGTATGCCGGCGGCGGCCGGCAGATCGGCTGCCGCGGCGTCGAGGCGGTCGCGGACCTGGGAGAAGATCTGTTCGTTATCGTCCGCCCCGACCCAGTCCTGCAGCTCGATGTTGACCACCGAGATGCCGTTGCGCGACGTCGACTCGATGGTCTTGATCTCGGCCAGTTCGCGCAGGCGGTCTTCGATTTTCTTAGACACCAGCGCCTCGACGCGTTCGGCGGTGGCGCCCGGGTATGGCGTGATGATGGTCGCGTTGCGGGTCGTGATGCGCGGGTCTTCGATGCGCGGCAGCGTCAGCAGCGCCGACGCGCCGGCGACCAGGATCATGACGATGGTCAGGATCAGCAGATGGGGGTTGCGCGTGAACAGCGTGGTCGGCGTGTCGTCATTGGCGTCGCGCTCAGTCATGACGGCTCTCCGCGACGACGACCGGCGCCGCGGCGAGACGCACCAGCTGGCCGGGGACGATACGTTGCAGGCCGGTCGTCACGATCCGTTCGTCGTCACGCAGGGCGCCGCGCACGAACACCCGCTCGTCGTCGTGATGGACGACGTCGACGGTGCGCCGTACGACGCGGTGGGTCGCGGCGAGGGCGTCGTCGGGCAGGTCCAGCGACTCGATGACCAGGGCGCTCCACAGCCCGCGCCGACCCTCGGCGAGTGCACCGAGCGGCAACCAGGCGCCGCGCTGCGCAACCCGGCTGTCGAGGGTCAGCGTGACCAGGTCGCCGGGCAGCATGCCGGCCGGCGGCGCGACCGGGTCGAACAGCGCATCGACGGTGCGCGCGGTCGCGGCGCGCTGCGGCAGTAATGCCCGCAGGCGCGCGGCGATCGGCCGGTCGCGCCAGGCCAGCGTGTAGCGCTGTCCGGCGACCAGCCGGTCGAGTGCCAGGCCGGCGACGCCGATGCGGATCTCGGGGCTGTCGCGTTCCTGCAGCGTCAGCACGGCCTGGCCACTGGCGAGTACGCGGCCCTCGTCGGCGCTGCGCGCGACGACGGTCGCCGCGAACGGTGCCAGCAGCCGCGTCTTGGCCAGTTCGACGTCGATGCTGTCAACGCGCTGTGCAGCCAGCGCGCGCGCGGCCGCGCCGGCACGTCGCGCCTCGCGCGCCTCGTCGAGGCCCTGGCGCGACACGCCGCCCTGGTCGACTACGCCTTGCAGGCGGCGCAGCGTGACCTCGGCCAACGCCAGCCTGGCCTCGGCCTCGGCCAGCGCGGCGACGCGCTCGGCACGCTGTGCGGCCAGGCGTTCGCGGTCGAGCTCGGCGAGCAGCTGGCCGGCCTCGACCGACATGCCCTCGTCGACCAGCACGCGTGCGAGTCGCCCGGGGATCTCGAAACCGACGTCGCTCGCGCGCGCCGCCTGCACGCGACCGGAGAACTCGCGCCGCACCGTGTAACCGTCCTGCAGCGTCAGCGCCACGGTCTCGACCGGCAGCGCGGCGGCCGCCGCGGCGACGGTCGCGGGGCGCGGGTTCGCGACCACGAGGCCCGCCGCGGCGGCGCCGAGCAGGCCGGCCACGGCCAGCGTGGACAGGATCAATCGGGGCCGGATGATGTCGGTCATGGGTCTGCGCCTCCGCGGCGTCGGCTGGCGGTCGGCCGGTTTCTCGGCTAGAATTTCCGTCAAACTGGACTGTCTGGTATGATAATAGACCCATAAAACTAGACTGTCTAGTTCCGTTTTTGTGACAGAGATTGCGGGGTTTTCCGATGACCGAGTCTGCCGCTCCGGCCGCGCGCGCCGGCCGGCCGAAGAGCGAGGCCAAGGCCGAGGCGATCCTCGGCGCCGCCGCCGAACTGTTCCTGGCGAATGGCTTCCAGGGCACGTCGATGGACGCGGTCGCGCAGGGTGCCGGCGTGTCCAAGCAGACCGTTTACAGCCACTTCGCCAACAAGGAGGAGCTGTTCAAGGCGTGCATCGGCGCCAAGGTCGCCGGCTATGGTTTCGACGAGGCCGCGGTCGTCGACGACGACGACCTGCGTGCCGCGCTGCTGGCGATCGCGCGGCGCTTCGTCGACCTGCTGTTCGACCCGGACGTGGTCGCGATGCACCGCGTCGTCATGGGCGAGGCGGCGACCCAGCCGCGCATCGCGTCGCTGTTCTTCGACAGCGGGCCGCGGCAGACCAAGGCCGCGGTGCGCGCGTTCCTGCAGCGCCAGGTCGACAAGGGGCGCCTCGACATCGCGCCCGGGCGCGTGCTCTACGCTGCCGTGCAGCTGCTCAACATGGCGATCGGCATGTACCAGCTGCAGCTGCTGCTCGGTCTGCGCGATGCGATCGACGATGCCGAGCTGCAACCCCATCTCGAACAGGTGGTTGATGATTTCCTGACCCTCTACGCTCCGTCACACGCACGCTGACTGCCGAGCGGGGGTACCGATGCCGAACGACGTGTCCGGGTTGTCCGACGTGGCCGACGCGACCGTCGATGTTGCCGCCGCGCTGCGCATGCTCGGCGACCTCGAGTACCAGTCGGGCGAGCTCGACGACTACCTGGCGCGGATCGCCGAGTCGGTGAGCCGGCTGCTCGGCATCGACTGGTCGGTCGTGACCCTGTCGGAAACCCCGGGCTACGACCGCATCCTCGCCAGTTCCGTGGACATCGGTGCCGCGGCCGATGCGACCTACCCGTTGCACGGCACCGTGACCGATCAGGTCATGCGCAGCGGCGAGGCGCTGTGCGTGACCGACGCCGCGGCCGCGCCGCAGCACGGCCAGGTGCCGGACGGCTACCGCGCCTACGTCGGCGTGCCGCTGCGCACGTCCGCGGGGCGGGTCATCGGCACGATCTGCTCGTTCCACAGCCAGCCCAAGCGTGTCGCGCCGGCCCAGGTGCAGATCGCCAGCCTGTTCGCCGAACGCGCCGCGGCGGCGATCGAGCGCTTCTGGGCATTCCGCGACCTGACCGCATTCAACGAGCGCCTCGAGAGCCTGGTCGCGGAGCGCACCCGCGAGCTGCGCGACACCCAGGCGCGCCTGATCCAGCGTGAACGCCTGGCCGCGATCGGCGAGTTCGCATCGATGATCGTGCACGAGCTGCGCTCGCCGCTGTCGACGATCGACCTGACGCTGACCCACCTGGAGGCGTCGTCGCTACCCGATTCGAGCCGCCGGCGCGTCGATCTCGCCGTCGGCGAATCGGCGCGCCTGGCGAGGCTGCTCGACGACATGCTGAGCTATGCCAAGCCGACCGCGGGCGCCGCCGAGCGCGTCGAGCTGGACCGGCTGGTCGCCGATACGCTGGCGTCGTTGCGCAGTTCGCAGCCGGAGACCTACGCCGCCGTCGCGCTGACGCGTGCGCCGGCCCGGCTGCCGGTGCGCGGCAGCGCCGATCGCCTGCGCCAGGTACTGATCAACCTCGTCAACAACGCCTGCGACGCGTCGCCGCCCGATGTCCCGGTCACGGTGTCGATCGAACACGATGCCGCGCAGCACGCCGCGCGACTCGATGTCGCCAACCGCAACGCCGGTGCCGCGTTCGACAGTGCGCGCGCCGGCGAGCTGTTCTACACGACCAAGCCGCGCGGAACCGGCCTCGGGCTGGCCATCGTGCAGTCCAGCGTGGCCGGCCTGGGTGGCGAGTTCTCGATCACGCAGGACGCCAGCGGCCGGGTCCTCGCCCGGGTCGTCATCCCGCTCGCCGCCGACTGACCCGCGGTCGCGCAGCGCCGCCCGTGGCCCCGCGCCGGGCGCCACGGCGGCCCGGCTATACTGATCCGCAGGATGGCCAACGGTCTGCGTGGAGTCGTCGTGAGCCAGGTCTTCATCAGCTACGCGAGCAGCGATCGGGAGACGGCACGGTCTCTGGCGGCGCTGCTCGAACAGCAGGGCTGGTCGGTGTGGTGGGACAGGCACATCCCGCCGGGACGCTCGTTCGACGACGTCATCGAGGCGGCGATCGATGCGGCCGGCTGTGTCGTCGTGCTGTGGTCGCGGGCGGCGGTCGCGTCGGACTGGGTCAAGGCCGAGGCCGAGGAGGGGCTGCGACGCGGCATCCTGGTGCCGGCGATGATCGAGGCGGTACGCATCCCGCTCGGCTACCGGCGTATCCAGGCCGCCGACCTCAGCGACTGGAACAGCGACGCGCCGACCGAGGGCACCGGCGACCTGTTGCGCGCGGTGGCCGACACGTTGGTCCCCGACGGCGGTCGCCGTCCGCCGGACGCGTCAGCGGGCGACGCGCAGCGCGCCGCCGACGTAGCGCCGCCAGCACGCGACGACGCGGTTTCCGGGGCATGGCAGGTGGAGGTACTCGTCGAGAGCTGGTACCGGCGCAAGCTGCGCGTGGCGCTGGCCGACAGCACGCACGTCATCGACGTGCGGTCGACGCTGGGTATGCCGAACACGGTCGAGCTCGATGGCGAGGTCGTCGCCCGCAACGAGGAGATCTCGGTACTCGGCTGGCAGGGCCGGCTGGAGTTCGCGATCGACGACGGTGCGGCGAGCCGCGCTGCCGTCGTCGACCTCGATCACCACTGGATGACCGACAAGATCACGGCGTGCCGGGTGACCGTCGACGGGCGCGTGCTGTACGACGGCGAGCCGGATCCGTCCTGACACGCCGGCCGCGGCCGGGTCGCGTCGCCGATCGCGGGCGGGGCGCCAGGCGGCAGCCGACAGTCAACCAGTAGCGCTCCATGCCACAGGGCGGTCCGTGGCGTGCCCTTCGACCGGGTCGGGTTCCGCGACCTTGAGCGTCACCAGCTCCTCGGCGCTGGTCGGGTGGATCGCGATCGTGTTGTCGAAATCGGCCTTGGTCGCGCCCATCTTCACGGCGACCGCGAAGCCCTGCAGCATCTCGTCGACATTGTCGCCGACCAGGTGGATGCCGGCGACGCGCTGTTCCTCGCCGACACACACCAGCTTCATCGCCGTGGTCACGCCGTGCGCCGACAGCGCGTGGCGCATCGGCGTGAACGCGGTCTGGTAGACCGTGACCTCGTGGTGGCGCGCGCGCGCCTGCTGCTCGGTCAGGCCGACCGTGGCGACCGGCGGATGGGCAAACACCACGCTCGGGATGTTGGAGTAATCGACATGGCGGTGCGGCTGGCCGCCGAACAGGCGCTCGGCGAGGCGCCGGCCGGCGGCGATCGCGACCGGGGTCAGCGCCGCGCGCCCGGTGATGTCGCCGATCGCGTAGATGCCCGGCACGTTGGTGTTCTGGTACTCGTCGGTCGGCACGACACCGTTGGCGCGGGTCTCGACGCCGGCCCGGTCGAGGCCGAGGTCGGCGGTGTTGGGCGCCCGGCCGACCGCCCAGATCACGCAGTCGAAGCCGTCCAGGCGGGTGCCGTCGGCAGCGTCGAGCGCGATACCGGCGGCGGTCTCGGCCAGGCCGGCAACCGTGAAGTCCAGGTGCAGCGCGATGCCCTGCTTGCGCATCTCGGCCATCAGCACGTCGCTGATCATCGTGTCGAAGGTCTCGAGCACGCGCGCCTCGAGCGCGACGACGCTGACCTCGGAGCCGAGCGCGCGCAGCACGCCGGCGAGCTCGACACCGATATAGCCGGCACCGACGATCGCGACCCGGCGCGGCTGCTCGGTGAGCGCGAAGAAGCCGTCGGACGTGATGCCGAGCTCGGCACCGGGCAGCGGCGGCACGATCGGTCGGCCACCGGTCGCGATGACGATGTGCTCGGCGCTGTAGGTCGCGCCGTCGACGTCGACGGTGTGCGGGTCGACGAAGCGGGCGTGGCCGTCGATCCGGGTGATGCCGCTGTCGTCGACGTAACCGTCCCAGTAGTCGTTGATCCGGCCGATGTAGGCCTCGCGGCCGTGCACCAGCTTGCGCCAGTCGGTGGCGCCGCGGCCGGCCGCGATGCCGAACGCGGCGGCGTCGTCGACGGCGTGCGCGAGGTTGGCCGCGTACCACATGACCTTCTTCGGCACGCAGCCGTTGTTGACACAGGTGCCGCCCAGCTTCGCCGCCTCGATGACGGCGACGCGTCTGCCGAACTGGGCCGCTTTTTCGGCGACCGCGAGCCCGCCGCTGCCGCCGCCGATGGCGATGAGATCGAAGTGCTTGTGCATGGTTTTGTCCAGAATCCGGTCTGCGAATGCCGGAGGTGACCCTCCGGCCCGCGGGTTTGTTTCGCCGTGCCGGTTCACGCGGCCGCGGCGTTGCGGCGGTCGAGCCAGGCCTCGAGGTCGTCGGAGCCACCGACGTGCGTGCCGTCGATGAACACCTGCGGCACCATCGACGCGCCGGCGACCGCGCGCAGCGTGACCTCGCCGTAGTCGCGGTTGAGGACCAGTTCGTCGAAGTCGATGCCGGCGTCGCGCAGCAGGCCCTTGGCGCGCGCGCAGAACGGGCAGCCATCGCGCGTGAACAGGGTCACGTCGAGCGGCTTGGTCGCGTCCGGGGCGACATGGGCGAGCATGGTGTCGGCATCCGAGACCTCGAACGGGTCGCCCGGTCGGTCCGGTTCGATGAACATCTGGTCGATGACGCCGTCCTTGACCAGCATCGAGTAGCGCCACGAGCGCTCGCCGAAACCGAGGTCGTGCTTGCCGACCAGCATGCCCATGCCGCGCGTGAAATCGCCGTTGCCGTCCGGCAGGAACGTGATGTTGTCGGCCTTTTGCTCGGCCTGCCATTCGTTCATGACGAACGCGTCGTTGACCGAGATGCAGACGATGTCGTCGACGCCGTGGCGCTTCAGCGCCGGGGCCAGCTGGTTGTAGCGCGGGACGTGGGTCGACGAGCAGGTCGGCGTGAACGCGCCCGGCAGCGCGAACACGACCACGGTCTTGCCGGCGAAGACGTCATCCGCCGTGACATCGACCCACTCGTGGTCGCGGCGGGTACGGAACACGGTTTGCGGTACCGGCTGGCCGGCACGATTCTGCAGCTTCATTCGGGTTGGCCTCCTTTGCAGCCATGGGTGTCGAATCGATGGTTGGATTGTGGGGACGGCCCGACCATTAACAAAATTGTTTGTTTCTAAATGTTTGATAGCCAGTTGCTATAGAGCGTGCCGGCGACCGCCGCGCCACGCATTTGTGCCGGTCAAGTCAGAATCACCGGGGTGTTTTCCGTTAGACTGCGCGGACCTTTGAGACGAGTTGGATTGCAAGATGCGTAGATTGAGAGGCGTTTTAGTGCTGGCGATGGCCGGCTCCCTGCTGGTCGCCCAGACCGCGGTTGCCGAGGACAAGGAGGCGAAGAACTTCGGCGATTGGGGCCACCAGTGCGAAAACGCGCCCGACGATTCGGGCGAGTTCTGTTACGTGTTCCAGAACGTGACCAAGAAAGACGGCGGCGAACTGGTGCTGGGCGCGCGCGTCGCCTACCGGCCCGAGCAGGAGTCCCCGCTGCTGGTCGTGACGGTGCCGCTGGGCACGCTGCTGCCGCCCGGCGCCGCGCTGGTGCTGGACGGTGCGGAACCGGTCAAGCTGCCGTTCTTCCTGTGCGCCGCCGAGGGTTGCACGAGCGTCGCGACGCCGTTGCCCGAAGACATGGTAACGGCGATGAAGAAGGCCGAGGCCGCTGTGGTCCGTGTCGCAGCCCCGAACAAGCAGGTCGTCGGGCTGCCGCTATCGCTGAAGGGGTTCACGAAGGCCCTTGCCAGCCTGAAATAGTCACCGCCGCGGCGGGCCGGCGCACCGTCGGTCAGTCGCGCACGGTCACGACGACCCGGCGCCGCTGCGCATGGTGGCGGTGCTCGTACAGGTAGATTCCCTGCCAGGTCCCGAGCGCACAGCGCCCGTTGCTGACCGGCACCGTCAGGTCCATGTTGGTCAGGATCGAGCGCACGTGCGCCGGCATGTCATCCGGCCCCTCGAGCGTGTGGTCGTAGATCGGATCACCGTCGGGTACCGCGCGCGCCATGAAGCGCTCGAGATCGCTGCGCACGGTCGGGTCGGCGTTTTCGCAGATGATCAGCGACGCGCTGGTGTGCTGCACGAACACGTGACACAGGCCGACCGGCGTGCCCGAACGGCCGATCGCCGCCTGCACGTCGGCGGTGATCTCGTAGGTGCCGCGGCCGCTGGTCGCGACCTGTAGCGTCTCCTGGTATGCCATGGCGCCCGGTGTCCTGTTCCCCGACCATCCTACCGCTCAGACCGTCACCCGTGCACTGTTGCCAGGCGCATTCGCGGGCGAATGCGCGACCGGTTCACAGCGGACGCCGGTCCGCGGCGGCGCGCGGTTGGCGTCCCCGTTCGCTGCTGCCCGATCACTCCCGCCGATTCTACGCTGACTCGCGCCGGCCGCAGCCGACACGCCAGCGCGCGCCTAGCCGTAACGGCCGGTGGCCACGCCGCGTGGCACGTCGGCCGTGGGACGGGACGCGGGCCGCACGACCGCGCGGCGTCCGGCGCTGCATGCGCCGTCAGCGGTCGTCGTTGTCCCGTGCGCGGTTGGCGACGCGGATGATGACCAAGGCCACCGCGGCCTGTACCAGCAACAGCGGTATCGGGCCGCGTACGCCAATGGCACCGGCGACCGCCCAGGTCGCCGTGAATGTCGCGATCGCCAGCGCGAGCGCAGCGCCCTTGCGGCCGATGATCAGCTCCCACGCCACCCACATCGCGAAGCCGGTCGCGAACAGCGCCAGCATCGCCACGACGTCGAGGATGCCGATCTCGGCCTGCATCCGCGGCTAGCGCGTCGGGTCGGCGCGGTCGACATCGCGCGCGCCCAGGCAAGGGTCGAACGGGGCGTGCCGGCGTCTGTGGACCGCGGCCTCGCCGAGCGCGGACAGCGGCGTCAGCGGCGTGACGTCC